>Ga0209284_10004765_pt1 | contig 14804 bp, 13 predicted proteins | sample FRY03_FD_187211 | JGI IMG/M metagenome (GOLD analysis project Ga0209284, IMG submission 187211) | Freshwater microbial communities from Lake Fryxell liftoff mats and glacier meltwater in Antarctica - FRY-03 (SPAdes) (version 2) | ecosystem: Environmental > Aquatic > Freshwater > Ice > Glacier... | reverse complement strand
GATGCTTTTGCAAGGGCGATTATTCCCAATAAAAAAAAGCTGAGTTCTTGGAAGAACTTTTTTAGAATATCAGCGTCTAAAATGTTTTTGATTGGTCGTAGATTGTAAGCTATGAACATCAATCCTACATCAGCACTAGCCCTTTTCTTACCTTTTATTGTGATGATATAAGAAACCCCATTGTCGTTTTATAATTCCATAGGGATGCTCTACGATGGCTTGTCGACATTTGAAGGATTCTTTGTTGGACTCGATATTAATTTTATTCTGTTCTATAAATTGTGCATGCTGAATCGTTTTACCTTTTCATAAAACTAATCTACACTGGTACACTTTCAAAGGAATGGGTGGCACACTTTGGATGAGAACAGGTGGTACACTTTGGATGAGAATATCCAGCTATGCTTTACCCTGAAAAAACTAAATAAATAGTACTACTCAAATATAAATTTTAGCATTAAAATTTAGAATAAAACGAACAGAGACAATTTTCAATACAAAGTCAATAAAATTATTTTCGAAATTGTTTTTTATGCACCCATCTCCAAAAACGAAATCCCCATACACTCAAAAACTATCAAAGCTTCCGTGCAACATTCCTGCCTACTCAAGGTAGGGGCTTCATTGGTCCCGCCGAGGCGGGCAGGCAGATCTTTCAGACGCAACGAATCCTTAGCTGTTAGCTGCTAGGCTTCTATCTATCATGCAGTTCTAGTGCTAATATTTTAGTGTTTTCACTATTTTCATTAGAACTGTCATTACTTTCCTGTATTAGTCTGTTTAATGGTTTATGTTTAATTCTTTTAAGCCATTTCTCAATTTCCACTGCCCAAAACACTATGCTAGACAAGCCGATGCAAATCAATAACACTACTATTGTGAAGTGCTTGTATCCTGAAAATGTCTCGTAAAAATGGAACATAAACAACTGCAATCTGAAAAATAAGTGTAAGCATCACAGAACTATTACTCCAAATTATTGTTCCCATTTGTTCTGATACTTTCCAATGCCAGTAACAAAGATTTTTTGCATGACAACATTTCACGATGCACATTCATAAGTGTACTTACTTCAACTTCACTCAACTGATTATTTTTGAGCTGTTGTATAATTTCCATTTTTGTTTTTTCGTCCTGAGCTAACACCTCATTCATAGCAGTGTCTAACTCCATGGATAGTTTGCTTTTGTCTGAACTATGCAGCTGTTGGTTTATCTGATTATCAAATTCATTCCACTCGTTGCTAATTACAGCACATTGCTGATGTAAAACATCATTTACAGAAGCTTCAAATTCTTTTAGATTATGCTCAATATCTTTAATAGCTTTTGCTGCATAAACGCACTGCCTTAGTGCATTTAAATAATGAAGCAACAATGTTTTTTCTTCTATTTCTAAATTAATTTTTGGAATATTGGAATAGTAAACCAATAAATCACCTTCAGTTTGTTTTATGCGCTGGTATTCTTCCTCTGTACCTGTATAGCTTTGCGTAATTGATTTTAAATTATCAAGCCATCCGTTTGCTTTTGGTTTTTCGCTGCATAAAATATTTTTATTGAATTGCAAGGTTTTGTGAAACAAGTTTTCAGTTTCCTTTCGCAAAGCATTTGTGGCAAGCACAGGCAGCAAGGGTAATGCTGCACCTGCATAAGAATTTGTGTTGTTATCCTTTGCGGTAAATTTATTTTCCAACCACTTAGCAAATACATTCAGGAAAGGAATAAACAAAATAATGGAAAGCACATTGATAGAGGTTTGGAAAAGAGCCAATCCAATTAATGGACTTTTTATTTGAACTATATTTTCAATAAAATATATGAACTGATGTAAGAAGGTATAGGCAATTGTTGCGTTGAAAATATTGTAAATGAAATTGCCCCAAGCCACTCTTTTTTTATCGTGCGAGCCCTTCATTCCCCATAAAAGTATAGTAAGAGTGGTGCCTACTTCTGCCCCAATTACCATGCCTGCTGCGGAAGGAAAATTCAATACTCCTGCGTAAATTGCCGTGAGCGTTATGGCAACAGTTGCCGAGCTTGATTGTATAATGGAAGTTAGAACAAAACCTATGAAAACAAAAACGTAAGTGTCATAACCGGAGTATGCTGTAACATCAAAATCTTTCACTAATGTAATTGCACCTTCTTTCATGTAACCCAAACCTAGAAATAAAATTCCTAAAGCAAAGAATAGTGCGAAAATGTCACGCAAATATTTTCTTTTTCCAAAAAAGAAAATACCGATAGCAGAAACGGCAATTACAGGTAATGAATAACTTAAAACATCGATTTTAAACCCTACAGTGGCAATTATCCATCCTGTTAATGTTGTGCCTAAATTTGTTCCAAGAATTACTCCGAGTGCATTCCGAAATGTGATAACTCCGGCTTCAACAAACGCCAATACAATAAGTGAAACAACAGTGCTGCTTTGAACAATGCCGGTAATAATCGCACCGCCTGCAATGGCTTTAAATAAATTTTGAGTGTTGCGTTTCAGAAATAATTTCAGCGAGCGACCGGAAATACTTTTCAATATACTTTCTAATTGGCTCATTCCGTAAAGGAAAAAACCAAGCCCCGCTAAAAATTTCCAAATTTCTAAATGCTGCATATTTTTACTTTATTTTCTTTCATTTTACCTTTCAATATTTTTTAAAATGAAATCAACTCTTTCTTCTACCGGAAGTACAGGAACATGAATTATCGGAAAAGGCAAGGATTCATATACTTCTGTAATCAGTGAATGGATTTTCTTCTGTGCTTCACTATTTTCATTACGGGCATAATCATTTACCAACGGAAGGCAATCAAGTATGAAAACTTTCTTATAGGAGACCGTTAGTAATGCTTCGGTAAGTTTTTCATCTGGCGGAAGATTTAGAAAACGATAGTAGGCAAGTGCATCAGGAATTGCCCTGTCAAGAAAGACCTGCACATGCGGTGCAATTTCGTTCTCATGTTTAATCTGCATATCTAAAACTCCCAATTGAAACTCATGTTGATTTTCCCTGACTTCTTCAATTGTTCTTCCTTTCAACCGTTGCATATCGAGGAAATGTCTGGCATGTTCTATTGTTGTGATATATCCCCTTTCTTTAAGCAGGTTTACAGTTGTAGTTTTTCCCGAACTGGGACCTCCCGTTATAACATACCAGTTTGTAGGTCTTCTGTGTTCCCTGTCGGTATTATTTGATTTAGATTTCATCATTTATTTTGTTGAAGTGCATAGTTTCATTGCTTCATCTAACACTGCTTTCATTCGTAATTCCTTTACTCCTTCTTTGTGTAGAATATTTTCTTTGTTGTAAATATCTTTTACCCGCACAAAATTATTTTCAAGCAACTTTTGTTTTTCGTGATGCGTGAGCGATGTGAGGCAGGTTTGCGGATACAATCCGGATTTATCAATCATGTCTTTTAAAGCATTGTTGAATGGATAATTCCATCCCAGCAATTTAAGTTCCTTGCAGTTTCCATAAGCAATGGCATCAGTTGTAAATTTTGCATTGGTTACAATTCATCCAACAAAATTATCTTTTTCATTTTTGAGCAATCCGTTGTCTAGCAAATCCTGAAACCTTGAATAAATGTAAAGCGGGGTTTTTACATCAACCGAAATGCCCGGTCGATTTCTGTATTTACATTCCATCAGCATGAAATGATTTTCTTTTTTTGCCAGCACATCAATTTCGTGCGTTATACATTTTCCCTGCATTATTATTCCCACTTCAACAGCATAGTCCTGATATTTGAAAAGCTTACCAATAAATCGTTCAAAGGGGAAACCGGATGGACCCAATTCCATCATTCCTTTTTTCAAATAATATCTGGCTGCAAGATGTTTAGATTTTTTTCGCAACAAACGGAATGCTTCACTGTAAATTATTTTGGTGCTGATGCCCTGATATAATTTTGGTAAGCGTATTTCAATGATGTCGTTTATTTCATCATGGCTTGCTTTGGATCTTTCCAATGAGGTTCTCAATTTCTTGATTGAAAATGGTTCGGTTAATCCTGATGCTTTGGTAACGATTATTTTCTGTTTCATTTGATTTTCTTTCAAGCACTGAAAAGATTAAATTCTTCGTTGAGTTGCGGTATGACCACTTCAGTTTTCAGTTCGTCCTGAATTTTTACTCTAAATATTTCCTGCGCTTGCGGCTCGCCATGAATAAGAAATATTTTAATTGGTTTCTTTGAAAACATTTTCAACCAAGCCATCGTTTCATGTTGGTCGGCATGAGCTGACATGGAAGTTATATCCCTGACATTTGCTTTGAGTGTATAATACTTGCCGTGCATTTTTATTTTGTTAGCCCCTACTTTCAATGCCCTTCCTCTTGTGCCTTACGCCTGAAAACCCACTAATAAAATAGTGTTTTTTTTATCGCCAATATATTGCTTCATGTATTGAAGCACCCTACCTCCGGTTAACATTCCGCTGGCAGCAATTACTACGTTGCTTCCTTTTTGTTTTATTTTTTTTAAGTTGTCCCGAAAATCTCTGATGATAAATATTTCCTTGCGAACAGCTTTACATTCTTTTGGGGTGAGTTTATGCCATTGAGGATATTTATATAAAATATCTGTTGCATTGGCACCCATCGGGCTATCCATAAAAATAGGAATATTAGGAATGTGATTTTCTTTTTTTAGCTGATTAATAAGGTGCATTAATTTCTGTGCCCTGCCCACTGCAAAGCTTGGAATGAGAAGTTTTCCCTTGTTATGAATTGTTTCATTTGTAACATCAGCTAATTCATCTTTTGCAGGAATTGGAGAATGAACACGGTCACCATAAGTGCTTTCCATGATAATAAAATCTGCTTCTTCAAGTATGGAAGGTGCATTAAGTATTGCCGAATGATTTTTCCCAATATCTCCTGAAAAAACAATTTTTTTTCCATAACAAATCATATCAACAAACGAAGAACCGAGTATGTGTCCGTTCTTTACAAAACGAAAGGATATGTTCGGAGAAATATTTTGCCATTTATTATCATCGTGTATTTCAAATAATTTCATAGCGTTTTCCACATCTTTTTCGGTGTATAACGGGAGGGCAGGATGATGTTTTGAAAATCCTTCCCTGTTTGCCCGTTCAGCATCTTCCTCCTGAATTTTCGCACTGTCTCTGAGAATGATTTCTGTTAAATCTCTTGTTGTCGGGGTCATTAAAATTCTGCCGGTAAATCCTAATTTTAGTAATAGAGGAATATATCCGCAATGGTCAAGGTGGGCATGAGTAAGAATGAATAAATCAATTTCACTAACGGACACAGGCAATGGTTCACGATTTTTAAGGCGAAGTGATTTTATTCCCTGAAAGAGACCGCAGTCAACCAAAACATTTAGTTCAGGAGTTTTTAAAAGATGTTTTGAACCTGTAACAGTTGATGCCGCTCCCAGAAATTGTATTGAAATATTTTTCATTTTTCTTTTTGTGCTAATTTTCGATTTGTTTTTAGTTTTCTAAAAGACGGCTCATTAATTAATCATCTTAAAAACAGCATGAATGTTATCAAGTTGTGCAAGGTCTGTTCCTTCTTGCATGGTAGCTGCCGTTCCACAAGCCACACCCCACTTTAAAATATTTTGCGGAGTTTCATTTTGTAGAAGTGCATAAATTATTCCTGCAAGCATACTGTCACCGGCACCAATAGTACTTTTCACTTTTACCGACGGAGGGGTTTGATAATTTATTCCATCTTTAGAAACAATAAATGCACCCCGTGAGCCAAGCGAAACTATTACATATTCAACTCTGCCTGATTGAATTAAATATTTTGCAAATTCTTCCTGCTCATGGCTGTCTAAAAATTCTTTTCCGGCTAATTGAGCTAACTCTCTTTGATTCGGTTTTATTAAGAAAACATTTTCTTTCAATGCTTTTGTTAATGCTTTGCCTGAAGTGTCCAATACAATTTTTACTTTTTTATTTGACAAACTCTTAATTATTTCAGCATAATAATCGGTTGAAATATCTTCTGTCAAACTTCCGCTTATTGCTAAGATATCGCCTTGTTTTGTTTGCTTATTTAATGTTTGTATGATTAATTTCATTTCGGCTTCAATCAGTCTTGGCCCTGGCATTCCAAAACGATATTGTAAATGGGTAAGGGTGTCTACCACAGAAATATTTTCCCGTGTCCATGATTTTATTTTTACCGGTACTATTTTAATATCTGAATTAATCAACTCCTGATTCAGAAATTCACCATTGCTTCCTCCCGAAGTAAAAACACAAGTGCTTTCAATATTGAATCGCTTTAATACTCTTGAAATATTGATACCTCCACCACCCGGCTGATTGTGTATGCTATGGCACATTAGTTTGTGCTCTGGCAGCAAGCCATCCACCTTTGCGCTTTTATCAACTGCAGGATTAAGTGTGAGTGTTATAATATTCATTGCCTTCTTCTTTTAAACCATTTCTCAATTTCCACTGCCCAAAATACAATACTTGACAAGCCGAAGCAAATCAATAATTCTTGTATGGAGAGTGCTTGAGTTCTAAAAATGTCTTGTAAAAATGGAATGTATATTACTGCCATTTGTAACCCAAGTGTCAACAGCACGGCTCCAATCAGTTGTTTATTTCCAAAAACGCCTTGGCTGAAAAGGGATTTCCAGTCACTGCGGATTGCCATTGCATGTCCCATTTGCGATATACTTAAAACTGTAAACACCATTGTCATCCATTTCTCATTGCCTAGGTGCATTGCCCAACCTTGGGTTGCTATACATATACCACCCATAAGCAACCCCACCCAAAGAATATGAATGCCTACGCCACCACTAAAAATACTTTCATCTGTTTTGCGTGGCTGTCGTTTCAAAATATCCTCTTCGGCTTCTTCGGCTGCAAAAGCAAGACCTGGCAACCCATCTGTAACCAAATTTATCCAGAGTATATGAATGGGTAAAAGCGGAATTGGCAAACCAATTAGTGGAGCAAGAAAAATAGTTAATACCTCACCACTGTTGCTTGTCATGGTATATTTTATAAACTTGCGTATGTTGTCAAATATCCTACGACCTTCTCGCACTGCTTTTATGATGGTAGCAAAATTATCATCCAACAAAATCATGTGTGCTGCTTCTTTTGAAACATCAGTGCCTGTAATACCCATTGCAATACCAATGTTGGCTCGTTTCAGTGCGGGAGCATCATTTACCCCATCGCCTGTCATGGCTACAAAATGATTTTTGTTTTGCAATGCTTTTACAATATTCAGTTTTTGTTCGGGCGAAACACGGGCGTATACTTTTATGTATTCAATTTCTTTTTCAAATTCCGCGTCCGTAAAATTTGCAAGTTCTGTTCCTGTAATTACTTTGTCCGTATCAAGGCGTAAAATTCCTGTTTCGATAGCAATGGCTTTTGCTGTAATGGGGTGGTCGCCTGTTATCATTACCGGAGTTATACCTGCTGTGTGGCAATCGGCAATGGCTTGTACGGCTTCGGCACGGGGCGGGTCAATCATTGCAGCTAGACCAATAAATTTCAAATCGGTCTCAACGGTTTCAATTGAAATAGTTTCGGGTAAAGCATCAACGAGCTTTACGGCATAAGCCAAAACTCTTTTACCTTGTTCAGCAAATTTTGCTGTTGCTTCATTTATTTCTTTCGAATTTGCATCTTTACAATTGCTTAAAATATTTTCTACCGCACCTTTAGTAACAATCAGCCACTGTTCGGCTAAAGGATAAATGGTTGTCATTCGTTTACGCACCGAATCAAAAGGCACTTCATGTTGGCGTTTAAAATCCGTCAACCATTTTTGGTCGTAGCTTTTATTTTTTCTGGCATATTCAACCAATGCAACTTCGGTTGGGTCACCTTTGAGTTTATTGCTTTCATCTTCGACCACATCGTGGTTCAGTTCCATCGAAAGCAGCAACAACTCTTCTGCTGAAAACTCATGGATGGTTTCTGCTTTTGGTGAAATCCATGTATCCATCACCGTCATTTTATTTTGAGTGATGGTGCCTGTTTTATCCGAACAGATGTAGGTAACCGAGCCCAAGGTTTCAACAGCAGGCAATTTTCGGATGAGTGCATTTTTTTGAACCATTCGTTTTGCACCCAAGGCCAAAGCAATAGTGATAACTGCGGGCAATGCTTCTGGAATAGCAGCCACTGCAACAGAGATGGCGGTGAGCAGCATACGGATAGGGTCTTCGCCACGAAGCAAACCTGCACCGTAAATAATTGCACAAATAAAAATTACAACAACAGATAATTTTTTCCCAAAGTCAGCTAACCGTTTTTGCAGCGGTGTTTTAGTTTCGTCTTCTTGCAGCAGTTGAGCTATTCGACCAATTTCGGTGTTCATACCAGTTGCTACGACAATGCCTTCACCACGGCCGTAGGTCACGATGGTGGTCTTGTAAGCCATATTGAAGCGGTCGCCTAGCGGAGAATTTTCTAGGGTTATTTCATCTGTATTTTTTTCTACTGCATTTGATTCTCCGGTTAATGATGCCTCCTCAACTTTCAAAGAATGAGTTTCCATAAGTCGAATGTCTGCAGGAACAGACATTCCTGCTTCCAGAATTATAATATCCCCAGGCACTAATTCGGATGCAGGAAGTTGGACGATATTTCCTCCTCTGCGAACGGTTGCATTAAATGCTGACATTTTTTTTAATGCCTCCATTGCTTTTTCTGCACGGTATTCCTGCACAAAGCCTATGATGGCATTGAGCAACACAATGATTAATATTACAATGGCATCTTTTAAATCGCCAACAGCAAAAGAAATTGCTGCCGCTGCTATCAGAATAATAACCATCACATCCTTAAATTGATGCAGTAATAAAACGAAAACCGAAATTTTCTTTTTCTCGTTTAGTTCATTTTTTCCGTATTGTTTTTGTCGGTCTTCTGCTTCTGTGGTAGGCAATCCATCCTTATTTGTATTAAGTAATTTGTAGGTTTCGGAAATGGGTAATTGGTGGTGGTTCATGATTGAAGTTTATATAAGATGATCATATTAAAAATAAACATGATTACTATAAGCAAAGTGTCCCATGCAAGAAAAAAAGGTTTGTTTTTTGAGCGATAGGTAAGCCCAATAATAGCAATAGCCGTCATCGTAATTATGGAGAATACAGAAACGATGTGGCTTTCTGATGCATCCACTAAAATATGCCCTTTTCTGTAAAAAATATTGCCAATAGCTAAAATGAAAATATTGAACAAATTACTACCCAATAAATTACCTACAGCCATATCAATAGCTCCCATTCTAATTGCTGCTACCGAAACAGCCACTTCAGGAAGCGATGTAGATGCAGCTAACAAAACTGTACCAATAAATGATTTTTGAAGTCCGGTTTGATTGGAAATTTGTTCAGCAAAATAAGGAAGTAATAATGCAGCCCCTATAACCACTAATGCATTTAAAGCATACCAAAAAACAACTTTTTTGAGCGATGTTTTATTTTGCAACTCCAATAATTTAGATGGATTACTTGGTGTTGGGTGGTCTTTTTCATATTGATAAACCAACTTAATTGAAATCAAATAAATGGCAATAAAAACAATACTGCTTATTCCAATCCAATCAATTAGCTTGAAATCATAAGGCACAAAAAGACCAATGCCTACAAAAGAGAACAAAACAATACCTAATGCACCAGCAAGCACATGGCTTTGTGAAGCAACAGAGAACAAGGTTGTTTTTTTAGAAAATACATCTAAAAGAGATAATACCGCTAAATTAAACGCACAACTCCCCAATACATCACCAAGTGCAAAATCAGCAGATTCTATGATGCTTGCTGAGCTTATACCAACAAACAATTCGGGTAAACTGGTTACAGAAGCCATCATGATTAAACCAAACCAAGCCTTACCCATGCCAGTTAATTCGGCCATTTGGTCACCGTAATGAGCTAATCTAGTACCGCTGAAAAAAATCACAGCAGCACAAAGTAAAAATCCGAGTATTGTTAATAGCATGGTTAATGGTTCACGATGTTTCAGCTTTATTTATATTCTCAATTCCTTTTATCAAAGCATCTTGGTTAAATGAAATACTGTCTATTCCCAATTCAACAAGAAACTTTGCAAATTCAGGATAATCACTCGGCGCTTGTCCGCATAATCCTATCTTAATTTTGCATTTTTTGGCTGTTTCAATCACACTTTGCAGCATCCATTTTACGGCTTCGTTATTCTCGTCAAACAAATTGCTTATAATGGCAGAATCGCGGTCAATGCCGAGTGTGAGTTGTGTTAAATCGTTTGAGCCGATTGAAAATCCGTCAAACACTTTTGCGAATTTTTCTGCAAGAATTACATTGCTTGGTATTTCTATCATCACATAAATCTCTAAACCATTATCGCCCTGCTTCAATCCAAATTCTTCCATCAGTTTCACCACTTTTTCACCTTCTTCAACAGTTCTGCAAAATGGAATCATTGCTTTCACATTGGTTAATCCCATTTCATTGCGAACAATTTTTATCGCTTCACATTCCAATCGGAATCCCTCACGATACAAATCGCTGTAATATCTTGATGCACCTCTAAAACCAAGCATAGGGTTTTCTTCGTGTGGTTCAAACTGTTTCCCGCCAATCAAATTCGCATATTCATTGGTTTTAAAATCACTCATGCGAACGATTACATCTTTTGGATGAAATGCAGCCGCAACAAATGCAATGGCTTGTGAAAGTTTATCAATAAAATATTCTTTTTTGTCGGGATGATTTACCGTAAGCGTTTCGATTTCTTGTTTTGCTTTTTCATCCTTCAGTTCATCAAACTTAACCAAAGCCATAGGGTGAATTTGAATAGAATCATTGATTACAAATTCCATCCGCATTAAACCAACTCCCTGATTTGGATAAAACGAAAGTTGCAATGCTTTATCGGGATTGGCCAAAATAAACATGGGTTTCGTTTTAGGAATTTTTGTGTTTACAAGGTTGATTTCTTTTTCTTCCCAGGTTAATTTTCCATCAAAAACTTGCCCTTCATCGCCTTCGGCACAAGAAACGGTTATTAATTGTCCGTCTTTTATTTTTTTGGTTGCATTGGTTGTTCCTACCACTGCAGCCACACCCAACTCGCGCGCAACAATAGCCGCATGACTTGTTCTTCCGCCTTTATTTGTAATAATAACCGATGCTTTTTTCAGTACAATGTTCCAATCGGGATTGGTAATATCTGTAACCAATATTTCGCCTGCTTGCAATTTGTGTGCTTCGGCAGGAGAGTCTAAAACCTTGGCAACGCCTGAAACTATTTTGCTACCTACTGCCTTGCCGGTTGTAATTAAACTTCCTTTTTCAGTTAAGCGATATTCTTTAAAGGAAACATTTTGGGTTTTATTGTGAATGGTTTCTGGTCTTGCCTGAACAATAAAAAGTTCATTGGTAATTCCGTCCTTTGCCCATTCAATGTCCATTGGCATTTTGTAGTGTTCTTCAATTTTTAAGCACCATTCAGCCAAGGTTTCAATCTCAGTATCAGATAGCACAAACAACAATTGTTTTTCAACGGGCGTGTCAATATTCTCAATGGTTTTGTTGCTTGCATTTTTACCTTGCGCATACACCATAGTTTTGGTTTTACTGCCTAGCTTTTTGGTAACTAACGATTTTTTATGGTTGCGAATGGATGGTTTAAATAAATAAAACTCATCAGGATTTACAGCTCCTTGCACTACGTTTTCGCCTAAGCCCCAACTGCCAGTAAGGTATATCATGTTTTCAAAACCGGTTTCGGGTTCAATAGTAAAACCAACACCTGCAGAAGCCAAATCGGAACGAACCATGCGTTGCACGCCCACCGATAGGGCAACATGCATGTGTTCAAATCCATTGTTTATTCTGTATTTTATTGCCCGATCATTAAACAGTGATGCGAAACATTTTTGACAAGTATGGAGCAAAACTTCATCGCCTTTTATGTTTAAAAATGAATCGTGCTGTCCAGCAAAACTTGCGGTGGGCAAATCTTCGGCTGTGGCACTGCTTCTTACGGCTACCTCAATTTCAGTTTTATGAGCTGCGTATAAATTTTTGTAAGACAATTTTATTTCACTTGCAATTTGTTCTGGAATAATTGCATTAAGCACTAAGGCACGGGCTTCAGCACCAATTTCCTTTAGATTTGAAAATTCTTTTAAATCAATTTTATTCATTAAATCTGTTAATTTAATACGAATATTATTTTCATCTAAAAACAACCAATATGCTTCTGCTGTGGTTGCAAAACCATCCGGTATTTTTATTCCTTTGGGCGAAAGTTGATTGAACATTTCACCAAGTGAAGCATTTTTGCCGCCAACCAATGCGACTTTATCATTTGATAGTTCTGAGAATTGTTTAATATATTTCATGTTTTTGAGTTAAGTAGTTTTCTGGCTCGTCTATGTTGTATAGCATGTTTAGTAATAAAATAAATTATTATTGCTGTAAGTGTACTTACTATTGTAGCTCCTAAAAATAATACATACGCTATCTTCGAAATATCTCGATACCAATTTTCAAATTCAAATTTGATGTTTGTTTTTATAAGTAACGTTCCCACTTTATAGCTTATCATTAACAAAAATGGGCTGGTTATGGGATTTGATATGAAGGCTGCGGCAAGTGCAACTATTAAGTTAAATCGAAATAACTTGTACAACAGTAAAGACAAAATTGTGCTTAAGCCAAATGTTGGGAAAACACCCCAAAATGCCCCAATAGCGGCTCCTAATGCAATTTCATGAGCACTTCCACGGGCATTATGTATTTTCAGCAGATTAAATTTTGCCTTGCGAAAAATATTTACAATAAAGATTTTTAGTCTATTTAACATCATTTGTAAGATTGACTAAAATGAATAAAGATATAATCACCAATATTAAATAATACACAACCACTGGTATATTGTATTTCAAGATTGTATTTTCTGAAATAGTATCTGGCATAACAGATTTAACCATAGTAATATTTTGCAAAGAAATAGCATTGCCTATCGCACTTCCTGTATGTAGCAAAGCTGCAAATAGTGGCTGTTGAGCCAATGCAACAGTGCTTAAACTTCCTGCAAAAAGAAGATTGCTCATAGTAGCACTTCCTGTAATAAAACTGCCGCTAATACCGAATATAGGTTGAGCCAGCATTTGCCATGGTTGATGGATGGAGGCTGTCAATGAGCTTATATTTTCTGAAAGTGATGTTGCAATTAGTTGTGTAAAACAAATGAGAAGTAATATTGTGAAAGCTGGAATGCGAATTTTAAGTAGAGCATCTTTTATCAATGTAAAAAGCTGTGTGATAAAATTTTTCTTATTTAAGAAAAACAAAACAATTATTGAGGCAATAATAAAAACAATTCCGGGCTGATAAAACGAAACATCTTTAATGTCAGGATATAAAGAAAAGTGAACGTTTTGAGAAGCAAATTTCCATAACAGTAACAAAACGATAAAAAATAAATAAGGTGAAAAGGTATTCCACCAAATTCGTCCAGCTATTTTTTCATTAGTTGGTATAAATCCAAAGACGAATAACAGCAGTCCAGCTATTCCTGCAACTACTGCTGGAAATTCTATTGAGAACATTGCTGTGAGTGCAAAGGGAACGTAAAAACAAACTCCAGCTCCAAACAGCATTTTCCACTCTTTTTTCCAGCTAATTTTTAATTGCTCCGTTTTAGACAAAAGAGAAGACAATATAAATGGAATTACCAATGCAGGTAAAGCATTTAAAATGATAGTTATTATTACTACTTCATCCGGTTCATTAATTCCCAATCCAATTCTTAACGGTGTTCCCAATGCTCCAAAAAGAACGGCAGTTGTATTTGCTGCCAATGGCAAAACAATAGCAGTAACTGGCTTAAATCCTACTGTAAGAATAAGTGGGGCTATGAGTAATGCGGGTATGCCAAAACCTGCAATACCTTCCATAAAACTCCCCATAAAAAAGCAGAGTATAATTGCCAGTGAAATACGTGAAGAAATTATAGAAACGCTTTCTGTGAAAGGAATAAAATGTTTATGAACAGAAAGAGTAGTATAAAACAGGTAAGCCCCGAATATTAACAGAATGAGTTCTGTCCAAATAATAATAGCATTTGACAACTCATAATATACTACGTTGTTTTCTGATAAAAATAAAAATTTCGAACCAAGAACTATGATAACAGCTCCTAATGCTCCAATCCAAAGCTTTCGGAAAATAAATACTCCGGTGAGTAAACACAAAAAAGATAAAAGGAGTATTAGGTTATTCATAATAAATTATCCTTTGATTATTGCACCGTCAAATTGTAAAGGGTGCGTCATTTTTTTGTTTTAATCATTAATGTTAATTGATCGTGTTTCCAATTTTAATGGTTTAAATTTAATTGGAAACTATTTTAGTTTTATAATACGGTGTTCCTTGTAAAATTCCCATAGCATTATTTGTTTTGTTTATTGATGTTTTAGCATCTTTTTCAATTCCTGTCAAAGCCCTAATTGCATCAATTGTTTCTGGTATTACAATTGCTTGATTGAAAACCTGATAATTTAAATACAAGTCGTTTCCATTTACTTTAAGACTATCTACCCACAAACCAACTTCCCACATATCACCGCGTGGACGATCTAAATCATTCATTAATTCAAGAGTGCTATTAAGAGCAGTTAATCCATCACTTTCCCTTAAAAATATTACTCTTGATGTTGCTAGATATTCTCATGAAAGTGTACCACTCATTCTTATCAAAGTGTACCACCCCCGCAAGGTAAAATTGAACCCCCTCCTAAGTCAAAGTTGATCGTCCTCCTTTTCCAAAATAGGAAG
>Ga0209284_10004760_pt1 | contig 14824 bp, 16 predicted proteins | sample FRY03_FD_187211 | JGI IMG/M metagenome (GOLD analysis project Ga0209284, IMG submission 187211) | Freshwater microbial communities from Lake Fryxell liftoff mats and glacier meltwater in Antarctica - FRY-03 (SPAdes) (version 2) | ecosystem: Environmental > Aquatic > Freshwater > Ice > Glacier... | reverse complement strand
ATTCGGCCATGATCAAAACCGCACTTCGCACCGGGCTCATTGCAGCCATCTTGGCAGTCCTAAGCCTTGGGTTTATTGCCCCAGTTCAAGCCGCACCCAAAGGCGAAAAAGTTGTCTTTGCGACCCGGTGGACCAGCGAAACCACGACGCTCAACACGCTTCCCGGTGGTTACTTGTACGGCTGGAATAAGCTCAACAGCGGCACGAAAATTGGTGGACAATCAGGAAAAGCTCAATTCCTCGGTGTCGTCAACTACCTCAATGGTTCGGGCACATTTGGCGGGTTTGTGACGGTGACTTTGGACAACGGCTCCATTCTTGGGCTGGCGGTGGATGGTCAAGCACTCTCCCTCGCACAGACCGGTGGAACGGCAGACACTCGCTTCGGTGGCTCGGTCATGGTAATTAGTGGAACCGGCGATTTTAAAGATGCCCAAGGAATTGGCACGATGGCCGGGACCAGAGCTGCCGCAATTGGCAGTGCGGTTGCCATGAAATTTAACCTGACACTGAAGAAATAAGCCGAATTCGGTTAGTGGCCTCTGTGAGAACTTCAGGCTTCTTACAGAAAGCCCACCGGATGTATTCGGAGAAGTCTTGACCCGATTCGGTAAAGACTTGGTGCGGAATTGCTACCACTTTGCACTGATTCGCCAGCATCCGAGCAAACTCAAGACCGTTAGTGACACCAAGTGGTGAAATATCTGTTGTCACGAAATAGGTGCCTTCGGTGGGTACGACCCTCATGCCAATCTCTGCTAACCCGGCACTGAGCAGATCACGCTTGGCCCTGAGGTCGCGCCGGAAATCAGTAAAATACTGATCGGGCAAGCTAAGTCCCTTGGCCATGGCAAGTTGAAATGGTCCGCCAGAGACGTAGCTCAAATGTTGACGTACGGCTTTCACCGCGGCTATCAAAGGGCGGGGGCCACTTGCCCAGCCAACTTTCCATCCGGTGAATGAGAAAGATTTTCCACCCGAACCGATGGTGATCGTGCGCTCAAACATTCCAGGCAAGGTCGAAATGGGAATGTGAATATTGGAGTCGAACCACAAGTGCTCATATGCCTCGTCTGAGATCACAATCAGATTGTGCGCAATGACGAGTTCAGCGATCGCGTTGAGTTCCTCTGCGTTAAACACCTTTCCCGTGGGATTGTGGGGCGAATTAAGGAGCAGGACTTTTGTGGCAGGGCTAATTGCCCCCGCCAGCGCTTGGATATCTGGACGCAAATCTGGTTTGGATAGGGGAACGCCCACCGGCTTGGCTCCACTGAGATCGATTACCGCCCGGTACACGTCAAATGCGGGGTCAAAAAACACGACGTCATCGCCGGATTCGACGAGGGCGAGCAGGCTCGCGGCAATTGCTTCGCTTGCCCCCGTTGTTGCAACAACGTCGGTATCAGGATCGATATCAAGATCGTAGAATCGTTTTTGGTGCGCGGAGATTGCCGAGCGCAATTCCGGGAAACCATGCGGAGGTGGGTATTGATTGCCCCGACCACTCTGAATGCAGGAGATTACTTCGTCTTTGAGTTCCCGGGGGCCATCGGTGTCCGGGAAGCCCTGACCCAAATTTATCGAATTCGTGTCAACTGCAAGTTGTGACATCTCGGCGAAGATGGAAACGGCATGCGGGCGCATCTTGGGGATCAGGAAGTTTTCGGGCACGGGGCTAACCCTAGGACTGCATGAGTGCGTCCTTCGTGCTTAGGTGGGAGAATGATCCAGCGACTGATTGACCAAGGAGCGGACGTAACTCCTGAGATTGAATCGGTGCTTGCAGTGATCTCAGCGAGTGCCGAGACCACTGATCAAGTGGGAGTTCCCCGCAGTCACATTGACTTGTTAGCAAGGGTTTTAGCGCCCGAATCCGCGCAGGGGGTTGCTCAAACGCGTGAGATAACCGAGCGACTCGCCGGCGCCGATGCCAGTACCTGGTTCTGCTGGACGCAGCATAAAACTCCACTGCGCACAATGTTGGCCGGGGGAAATCAGCCAGCAAGCAGGGAAATCTCCCAGCGGTGGCTGCCGGGATTACGAAGTGGCGAGTTTCTGGCCGCGATCGCATTTGCACATGTGAGGCGAGGGGGACCGCCAAACCCAGTCGCGAGAAAAGTCAAGGACGGGTGGGAGCTCACCGGAAAACTTGATTGGGTCACGAGTTGGGATATTGCCGATGTCCTAATGCTTTTGGCAGCAACCGAAGACAATTCGCAGTTCGTGATTTTCTACCTGCCGATTGAGGACTTTGCCCAAAACTTTGAGTCATGTCTCATTGGCGAACCACTGAAGTTGTTAGCAATGTCGGGAACGCACAGTAGGCCCATCACATTTGATCACACGTTTATTCACCATGACTACGTGTTCAGCATCATTGATGCTAACGAGTGGTTGAGTGCTGATGCAACAAAGACCGTCCTGCCCAACCCTGCCGCCCTGGGAGTTGCGCGGGCCGCAATTGAACAACTCAATGAAGTTTCGATAACTCGCAACCAGGAAGTGGGAAAAGTTGCTGCCATAAATCTAGCGCAAGAATTTGAGCGATTGCGCGCGCAGGCTTATGCGGCCATTGACAACCCTGCAACTCCCAGATCGCATGTGGTGGGCCTGCGCGTACAGGTACTGGAATTTGCGCTCATATGCGCCGTCGCCGTCGTCACGGCTAGTTCCGGTGGCGCAATGGTGGTGGGTAATGCAGCTGAGCGACGGGTGCGCGAAGCCATGTTCTTGCAAGTACAGGCACAAACGGAAGAAACAAGAGATGCCGCTCTGTCACGGGTAACGTTAGCGGCGAATTATTTGTCCGGGTGAGTTCGCTGACCCTGCATCAGTAACAATCCGAATGATGCATCGATACCTGATCTGAGTGAGGTTTCGAACGAGGGTTGAATCAGGTGATACGCGCGCAGAGCGTGCGGCCCCAGTGCCTATGGGTGTGCAGATCACCCGTTCCATTTTTGTTGGCGACCCATTTGCAATTGAGGGTGTCACGCCAAAGCGAGCACTCGTACCTGCAAATACGACGGAGGTGATTTCGCCAGCGATTGGTTGATCACTGGGCACGGCAATGACGGGAGCCGAGGCGGGTGAGTTGCCGAATTCATTAGCGGAGATGGTTGTGATCGTGTAGTCGAATCCGGTCAGCAGACCAGAAACCGAGCAGGTGCCGGTATCACTTCGTTTAGTTGGCGCAGCAAAGCAGGTGAGTACTTGATTGGTTGTCGGGTCTAAAGGATTGGGGCCAGAAACAGATGCCGCGTACTGCGTGACTCTGCTTCCACCTTCACCACGGGTCATGCTGATCTTGAGCTCACCCAAAAGTGGAACCACCGAAACGGTCGGTGTTGTTGGCATTGAGATTGGCATCGCGCCAGCGCTCTGTAAAAATGTATTGAACGAGCTCACCCGGCTGTAGACACCGGGGTAGCTACTTGCACAATCCTCACCCCAGCTAACAACTCCGATCAGCCGTGGACCGGCAGTACCGCTAGCAACGAGTGGACCGCCCGAGTCTCCCTGGCAGGCGTCAATGACCTCGCGACCAGAATTAACTCCCGCAGCGCAGATCATGACGGAGTTATCAACTTCTCGACCTGTGAATCCATTGAACGTGACGCCATTGACCCGATTGCGCTTTCCGCCGCCGCAAGAAGCGTCAGGAAAGACAACCAGGTCACCTACTTGGAAAGTAGTCGGATACTTATTGCCGGAAACCGCGGTATTACCCCAGCCGGCAACTTGCGCGGCATTCCCGGTGGCCGTGTATTCGGCGGCCAGTTCAGGAACCAAAGGTTCTAATGGTGGAATATCGGTCACCGGAGTCGCGAGTGTAAGCACCGAGATGTCGTTCTTGGAAGTTTCAATGTCGTACTTTGGGTGCACATTGACGCTGATCACGTCAACGAGACGGGTATTTGGGGACTCTAGATTTCGCGCGAATCCGGCCGTGATCTCAGCCGCGGCCTTTTGCTTTCCGGTTTTCTGGTCAACAACGCAATGGGCTGCCGTAACCAGCGTCGTCGGACTTGTCAGAGTCGCCCCACAAAACTGGGATTGGAAAGCACCCTTTTGCAACAATTCTTTTGTTTCCAGTAATGCCGCTATATACGGGAACTGCCCAGCTTTTCCATCAACCCCGTGCACAACTCGTGGGGAAAGCCGAGCTTGTTCGTTGCTAGCGCCTTGAGCGCCTGAAATGGGCAAAGCCCCCAGGGTCACGGCTAGTAAGCCAACGACTGCGCCAGTTGCCCACGACCTCACCCGCCAACGGTAAGCCATGCCGTGAAGTTAATCCTGTTGAGTGGGCTGGTGCCGCGTGGCTTAGAGCAGAGAATTCCGGATGAATTGGGCCAACGCATCCACGTCTTCGAATTCTGCAACGTTGATCCCGCGAAGTGTGAGATCCCTGGGAATAGTTGACCCAACGGAGAAGTAAGCGGTGATCGGGGACTGGGGCCAACTGTCGGTGAATCGTGGCAGGTTCGGTTCGACGAGTTCGTAGCGCAGGATCGTCTTGCCGGATGCCCGCTGGGCCAGGGCAACTGCCGGAAGTTGGCTGCAGGCATTGCTGGTTGCAATGATGATCAGAGTCTTGGCAAATGTTGACGTAGCAATTTTTTGGCAGGTTCGGGCTGGGTCGGGCTCCAGATGAATTTCGGTATAACCGGTGAGGCTCGCACCTGATAAAGCGTCGGCTAGACCCGGTGGCGTTTCGTCGCTGATGAGATGTACGAACGTTGCTTCATTCATTGGCGCCAGCATATGGGCACTTGATTAGGATACGTGCATGTCGCGAAGCATTGAATGGAATGCATTACGCCAACAGATTTTAGACAAAGCGGTTGTCCGTGGGAAAGTGATCCTGTCCAGCGGACGCGAGGCTGACTACTACGTGGATCTACGCCGGGTGACATTGGATGCTGAAGCAGCACCACTGGTAGGAGCTGTCATGCGGCAGGTAAACGGTGGCTTTGATTACGCAGCCGTTGGTGGCTTAACCCTTGGTGCTGATCCGGTTGCCACCGCGATGATGCACAACGCCGCGGGTGAAGGGGTTCTACTCAATTCATTTGTTGTCCGCAAGAGTGAAAAGCAACATGGTTTGCAGCGAAGGATAGAAGGACCCAACGTGAAAGGGGTTCGGGTACTTGCAGTTGAAGACACGTCGACAACCGGCTCATCTGTGCTCACCGCGGTTGATGCACTCTTGGTCGACGGTGCAGTGATCGCGGGAATCAGTGTGATCGTTGATCGAGGTGCTCGCGCAACCGTTGAAGAGCGCGGATACGAGTACACCGCCGCCTATTCACTGGCAGATTTAGGACTTGAGTAGGTCCCTCTGCTCTTCTCTTTCTCCAAATTTGCTTTCCAGTACCAGAAGGACTGCAACTAAAGCGGCACCGCCCACAAAAAGCAGTAACGCGAATCCGATCTGATCGGCTGGTGCGAGCAGTTCACCTTCAGGTCCTTGCCACGGCCACAAAGCGCGCAAGGAACCAACCATTAATCCAGTGATTATGACGAGAGTCACTCGCGCGCGATTTTCCAGGAGCCACTTGAGAAGCGACACGAATAGTGCTAGTCCAAGGATCGCACCGAAGGCGAAAACTGTGAGGTAGGTGAAGTTGCGGTCGTTGACTGCCGCGATTGTTGGGTCATACATTCCAATAGTCAACAAAAGGTACGAACCCGACACCCCGGGAAGTACGAGCGCGCAAATCGCGACCGAAGCGGAAATAAAGATCACAATCAAGCCGGGATCGCCCATGTCTCCTTGTGGTAATCCGGTTAAGAAGAAAACAATAATGGCTGAGACCAATGCAATAACAAGATAGGAGGGGGACCAGCCACCAACCTTGGTCACCATGTGGGCGGGGACATACGTGCCGGTAATGACCAGACCAAAGAAGAGTGCCTTCATGGCAATCGGCTGTTCTTTAAGTAATGGTTCAATAATTGCCGCACCGAGAACGAGTGCGACGACCATTCCAATTCCAACGGGGATCAAAAGTCGCCAAGGAAGTGACTTAAAGGTTGTGCCGGCAACTTTGGTTGAAGCTTTGCCGTGGGAAAGACCAACGAGTTGACGCAAGCTCAGGACCAGGTTAGCGATTGAATTTATTAGTGTTTGGTAGATCCCAACGATGAGAGCGAGGGTTCCACCGCTGACTCCAGGGACGACCTCGACCGCGCCGATCAGCGCACCGCGCCCAAGATTGACAAGAAATTTTAACACTAGGGCAGGGTACTGGGTAGGTTTCACCAGTGGACCAAGACGCGACGAAAGTTGTAGAAGCCGAACCCGTTGACACCAATTCACTAGTAGTTGGCGTCGGTCCGTGGGAAGGCGATGCACCCGACGGTGATCAATGGGATGCCGAACTCCTTGCAACTGGTGATCGGCGCAATGTCATCGATAAATATCGATACTGGAGTCTGGAAGCGATAGTTACCGATCTTGATCAGTCGCGCCACACGCTACACATTGCGATTGAGAATCTTGAGCACGATTTTAATATTGGCTCAATTGTTCGTACCGCCAATGCGTTTTTAGTCAAGGAAGTGCACATTGTTGGGCGCAAACGTTGGAATCGGCGTGGGGCAATGGTGACCGACAAATATCAACACATTCAGCATCACCCCGATCCTGCATCATTTGGCGCTTGGGCTTTGGCGGCCGGTATTCCGGTAATTGGGGTTGATAATTTAACGGGTTCGGTCCCGATTGAGACATTTGATTACCCTAAGGAGTGTGCATTGGTAGTGGGTCAAGAAGGAACAGGTCTCTCCGATGGTATGCGGGAACAGTGCGAAACCCTGGTAGATATAGCCCAATTCGGCTCAACCCGGTCAATAAATGTGGGAGCGGCGGCCGCGATTGCCATGCATGGTTGGGTCCGACAGCACGCTATTCACTGACTTGCGCGCAATCGATTACCGACGCGTGAAAGGATAGGGGCATTAAACCGGCCCCGTGACCGAGCGGGCTAAGAATTTTGGAGTTCACGTGCCTATTGCATCCCCCGAGGTCTACCGCGAAATGCTGGATCGCGCGAAAGCCGGCAAATTCGCATACCCGGCGATTAACACCGCTTCTTCACAAACAATCGTGGCGGCAATGCGTGGCTTTGCCGAAGCAGAGAGCGATGGAATCATTCAGGTTTCGTGGGGTGGCGCCGAGTTCGCGTCAGGTCAAGGGGTCAAAGACATGGTGACCGGCGCTGTTGCACTCGCTGAGTTTGCACATGTCGTCGCTGAAAAGTACGACGTGAATATTGCCCTTCACACCGATCACTGCCCCCCGGACAAACTCGCCGGCTTCATGGAACCGCTTGTGATCATTTCGCAGGAGCGGGTCGCAAAAGGTCTTGCCCCGCTGTTCCAATCACATATGTGGGATGGCTCCGCTGTTCCCCTTGCCGAAAATATGGAGATCTCCGAGCGAATGCTTGATGCGTGCGCTGAAGCACAAATTATTTTGGAAATTGAGATCGGTGTTGTTGGCGGTGAGGAAGATGGGGTCGAAGCCACCCACGACGCCAAACTTTTCTCCACGATTGAAGATGGACTCGAAATAGCGAAGAAGCTTGGTTTGGGTGAGCGTGGTCGTTACATGGTCGCCGCGACCTTCGGCAACGTCCACGGTGTTTATAAGCCGGGAAATGTCGTGCTGACTCCCTCGATTCTTAAAGACATCCAAGATGCTGTCGGTAAGGAATACAGTGTCGAGAAACCATTTGACCTAGTATTTCATGGTGGCTCGGGTTCGCTGCTCAGCGAAATTCGTGAATCCCTGGATTACGGTGTTGTGAAAATGAACATTGACACCGACACCCAATACGCTTTTACCCGTCCGATCGCCGACCACATGTTCACCAATTACCACGGTGTCCTCAAAGTCGACGGTGATGTCGGAAATAAGAAAATGTACGATCCACGCGCATATGGCAAAGCTGCCGAAGCTGGAATGGCAGATCGTGTCAAGCGTGCCTGCCACGACCTGCGCTCTACCGGAACGAGGATGACGTAAACATGGATTCACAAAATTTACTCGGTGGCCCCAACCCAACCCTGCTACCCGTTGGTGACTCAGCCCAAGCCGCTCTCGTGGCCGGGGGCGACCCACGCGAAGTTGCCGCGCAATACCCAACGAGTTCACTTGCGTGGGCAATGCTCAGCGACCAAGCCTGGGACCAAGGTGACGTTATTGGGTCGTACGCCTTCGCCCGCGTTGGTTACCACCGCGGACTTGACTCACTGCGCAAAAATGGCTGGAAAGGTTACGGCCCAGTCCCTTGGAGCCACGAACCCAATCAAGGCTTCCTTCGCTGCCTGCAGAACCTGGGTCGCGCAGCGGGTGAAATAAATGAATCCGACGAGCAAGTTCGAATCGCCGATTTCATTATCGAATGTGATCCAACACTTGGCTAATCCAGTCCTTATCGCTGGCGCTGGAATCACCGGGGTTTCCTGCGCTATTGCGTTGCGCGAGGCCGGTGTTCCTTTTCGAATGGTGAACAAGGGCTACCGAATTGGTGGCCGGATGGCGTCGCGCCCGGTGTCCGGTTCAGGTACGTCATTTGATGGTCGGGTTTTTGACACGGGTGCTTCTTACTTCACCGTGAGCGACCCTGATTTTGCGTTGGTGGTCTCCGAGTTAGAAGCCGCCGGTGTTGTGCAACCATGGACGGATACCTTCCATTTTGCCGACTCCCAAGGAATCGCCGGAGTAAAAATGGGGCCAATGCGCTACCGATCAACGAAAGGAATCCGCAGCGTTGTCGAGTACCTGGCCCGTGATTTGGTGATTGAAGAGGGTGAAGTTACCGAGTTGCCAACGAGTGAACGGCTAGCGCTCTGTATGCCAACACCGCAAGCAGCCCGGGTGTTCCCACAAGCAAGTGGGCTCAGTACCGCAGTGTGGGAGCCGGTCATTTCGGTCTCACTGTTGTTTGATCAGTCGTATTGGGCGGCCTTTGACGGAATCTTTGTCAACCAAGATGCGCAGGTCACCTGGATTGCCAACGACGGTGCGAGGCGCGGCGACAACGCACCTGCGCTCAGTGTTCACCTGAGCCCAGTTTTATCTGCCGGCCACCTGGTGAACCCAAGCGAAGTCACCCCCATCGTCATCGCTGCTGTCCAACGGATCTTGGGTTTTGATTCCGAACCCGTGTGGACGCATACGCAGCGTTGGACTTTCGCCAAACCCATTGAAGGAACCACGTCGGGTGAACCCAACTTTGTTCTCGGTGAAGTCTCGCGCGCAGGTGATGAATTCAGCGACCGACCTCGGGTTGAAGCTGGCTGGCTCAGCGGTCGTGATCTTGGCCGGGCCCTAGCGCAAGACCGGTGAGAACCCCTTGCAATCCGCATGCTCTTGAGACTGTTCAAACTATCCCAGTCTCGACGGTGAAGGCCAAGTTGAACGAATACGCACGAACAGTGGCCAATGAGCATGTACGCATCGCTCTGACGCGCAATGGAACTGCCGACACGGTATTGATCTCAACCGCTGATTTGGAATCCCTCGAGGAAACAATCGCCGTGCTCTCGAATACCGAAGCTGTGGCGGCGTTGGCCGAGTCTGGCAAAGAGCGCGCGCAGGGGGATTACACCAGTAGCGAGCAGATGGTGGAATTGATGCGGGCCCGCAGCACTACCGCATGACGGGTGACGCCTATGAAGTTCGCTACCAACGGCCCGCCCGCCACGCTTTGAGCGAGGGGCTGCCCGAAGCAGTTGCTGCGGCCGCTTTTGAATTCTGTCGAGGACCCCTGGCAATCAACCCCCAGCGTGTTGGCTCTGGTTTGCAGCCCCCGCTATCGAAATACCACAGCGCACGACGTGGCACGTACCGCGTTGTGTACTTAATTGATGAACCAGCACGAATCGTTGACGTGGAATGGATCGGACATCGTGGCGAGGTCTATCGCCCACGGTAGATCATCGGGAATTATTTGTTACTTGACTTAATTTTTGCGCATCGGATGAATTAATGAGCGGTAGACCTCCCGGCGATTACCGATCCTCACGATGAAAATGCGCATAACTTCGCACTCGAGACTGACAATGATTCGGCAGTCACCGACGCGGTATTTCCACACGCGACCTGTTTCAGAACCTTTGAATGCTCGGCCGATGCTGCCTGGGTCTTCGAGCGGGTAAATTCGACCATAGAAAAAGGCAAGATTGCGCCTCGCTATCAAACTCAACTCTCCAAGCCATAGCGCTTCTTGACTTCTGCAAGTGAAATGGATGCGGATTCCCCGTCGCGATTGGCGAGGCGCCTCTCATGATCTCTCCCATAATGAAAGCTGCGAAACAAGTATTGCAAAGGGTAATTTAGCGTAACTTCCCGCGCCACGCCGAAAAGGATTTCACCGAATGTCCGTGTGGCCTTTTCAACCACTGGTAGGGATGGATCTCGGCTAGGTCAGTGAACTTATGGAAGCTGGGAACCGGTGCATAAGTCACGGCCACCGGATTTTGGCGGGCAAACTCATAAGGATCACCCAGGTACACCTGTAGGTCCCGTCGCTGGGCTAAATCTTGCAACGTCTCCAGATAAAAGAAGATGCGCTTTGAAGATAACTGCAACTTTTGTAACGCTGTTTCATTAAAGACAAAAACCGCGGGAAGGTCTGGGTTGGCAACCAACGCCGGATCACTGTCACCTAATGATTCAATCGTGAGCAGAACAAACTCGGGCGTCCTGTTGTTTATTGCGACTGAAGGTCCGGCCGTCCCTTGCGGGTCGGGGTCAGACGTCAGTAGCGGTTCACCCGCTGCTTGGTCGAGTGATTGCTCATCGGGGAAATTTTCAATCGGACAATTATTCTTGAGCTCGCATCCGCCACATAACTGTGGTGCCCTTTTTTGCACCTGCCACCGGGAAAGGCCATACGGCCTCCCATTGCCGGAGCCAACCACCCACTGCCAGCCGGTCAGATTTGCCGCCCGCGATCCATCTATTAATTCGCGATGCATTCGCTCCTGACCGTGTAACCAGCCCGCATGGTTTCGAACGGTCCACTGGGATGCTAGCCACATTCTGGTTTGGTTTACCAACCAACCATCACGATTGAGTTCATCAACCGCGAAATCAACACAGGCCATACCCTTTGGCCAGCCATCTCCGGGTGTATCCCACACCTGTTCGAACCGAAGGTTGTGAAATAGTCCGGTACCCATTCGCGCATAGAGGTGTCGCGAATATTCCTGCCAAAGCAGTTCATCCCGGTATTTTTCACGATCTGCAAACGGCGCTTTTGCGACACGGTTCCACACCTTTTCCAAGGTGAGCAGGTTGTGTCGGATGTAGGGGGAGAGCACCGTGGCGCCGCGAGCTTGAACCGGCAAGACCTCTGATCGATTCTTTGCATACCCTGCGATATTTAAATCGGCTAATGCCTGATCAGCCGCGCTTTGTCCACCAGCAATCGGACTACGACCTCCACCAGAATGCAAACCGTCAAAGTTGTCAGCGAGCAGTTGCTCGGCGTCTAACAAGGTGTCTAACCGTTTCAATGAAAACCTCACTGTTTAATCGAGGGGATCAGGCTACCCCGAAACAGCGGTCACTGGCCTGCGCTGGCATCAACTCCGGTAGCCTTTCGCGGTGCCCGCAATAGTTCTCCTTGGCTCCCAATGGGGCGATGAAGGCAAAGGTAAAGCAACGGATCTTCTCGGAGATCGTGTTGATTACGTCGTCCGCTATCAAGGCGGCAACAACGCCGGTCACACGGTGGTCATCGGGGATCAGAAATTTGCACTGCATTTACTGCCCAGTGGCATCCTGACCCCCGCGGTCATACCCGTGATCGCCAATGGAGTCGTCATTGACCCGGCAGTTCTGTTGGACGAGATCGCGGGCCTCAATGATCGCGGAATCGACACCTCAAAATTGCTGATCAGCGCCAATGCACATTTGATAACCAGTTACCACGTGACGTTGGACAAGGTGACCGAGCGATTCCTGGGTAAGGCCCAGATCGGAACAACCGGGCGCGGAATTGGTCCGACCTACAGTGACAAGATCGGACGAGTCGGTATTCGCGTTCAGGATTTATTCGATGAATCAATTTTGCGGCAAAAAGTGGAGAGCGCGCTCACCAGCAAGAATCAGGTCTTGGTCAAAGTGTTTAATCGACGGGAAATTGATATTGATTCCGTGGTTGCTGATCTACTGCAGTTCGCCGAAATTCTTCGACCGATGGTTCGCGACACCTCGCTTATTCTCAATAGGGCACTCGATGAAGGCAAAGTGGTCCTTCTTGAAGGTGGACAGGGAACCCTGCTTGACGTCGACCACGGTACGTATCCTTTCGTGACGTCGAGCAACCCAACCGCTGGTGGGGCGTGCACGGGAAGTGGAATTGGACCAACCCGTATTGACCGCGTTGTGGGAATTCTCAAGGCGTACACGACCCGTGTTGGTTCGGGACCTTTCCCCACCGAACTTTTCGACGAGGACGGCGAGAAGTTGCGAATAATTGGTGGAGAGCGCGGTGTGACAACGGGGCGTGCACGTCGTTGCGGTTGGTTTGACGTGCCTATAGCGCGCTACGCGACACGCATTAATGGACTGACCGACACTTTCCTGACCAAACTCGACGTCCTCACCGGCTGGGATCAGATCCCCGTGTGTGTCGCGTACGACATTGATGGCGAGCGAAGCGAAGAAGTTCCCATGACCCAAACCGAATTTCATCACGCCAAGCCGGTGTACGAAATGCTGCCCGGTTGGAGTGAAGATATTTCCGGCGCGAAGACAATTGGTGACCTACCCAAAAACGCACGCGACTATGTCGAGTTCCTTGAACAAAAATCGGGAACGCGAATCAGCGCAATTGGGGTTGGCCCGGATCGCAATGCAACGATTGCGATTAATGACCTCATTGGATCATGAACAACAAACTCACTGCGGAGTACGAACCGCAATTTGAGTTGGACACGCACGGAAATCGGATTGGGTTTCCGGTACCAATTGAACCCGTACCTGTAGTGCCGCGAGGGGAACTGCGTGGCACCTACACACTGCTCGAGCCACTTGATGCGGATGCGCACTCAGCCGACCTGTTCGAGGCATTCGTTGACGCCGATCAGCTGTGGACCTATCTGCCGCACGGCCCTTTCGCGGCAGAGAGTGATTACCGGGCGTGGGTTGAACTAAAGCAGGGCGAAAACGATCCTTACTTCTACGCAATCCTTGACCAGCAAACCGGCAAAGCAATTGGTGTAGCAAGTTACCTGCGGATCGATCCGGGTGCTCGCACTATTGAAGTGGGTTGGATCACCTACTCCCCGCTTTTGCAAAGGTCACGAATTGCTACAGAAGCGATGTTCTTATTGATGCGAAATGCGTTTGATCTCGGTTACCGCAGATACGAGTGGAAATGCAATGTGCTCAATGACAGCTCAATGCGCGCAGCCGGGCGTTTAGGCATGACCTACGAGGGAACCTTTAGGCAAGCAACCGTGGTGAAAGGTCGCAATCGCGACACAGCGTGGTTCGCCATCGTGGACTCACAGTGGCCCGCGATGGAACAGGCTTTCCAGCGGTGGCTGGAGCCGGAAAATTTTGATGACCAAGGGAAACAGTTAGTGTCTTTGGCAACTCTTAGACAGTGACCGATCAATCAGATCCTGTAGACGAGCGCGAGGTAGACGTGGCGCTGATGAGGGAGCTGCTGAAACTGATTCCTGCACAGCGCGTTGAGCGCATGATCAATATTGTGAACACAATGCAAGTTATCCGGGTGCATGCCAAGGCGGTTCCCAATCTTGTCATTGATTTTGGAATGATCGATGTATCGTCCACGCCAATGGGCCCCAAGCCTGACTACGATTCTTGGGAAATTGAAGCAAGCGACGAAGAGATTGCAGATGATTTAAGAATCCGGGACGCGTATTTAGACGACATCCTTGCGTCAAAGGAGGCCGCTGGGAGGGACAAAAACGTGCGGGCTTTGCCGTATTTAAGATCACTCAAAGACCTCCCGAAAGACGTTGGGTGAACTCGGGTGGGGCTTTTCTGCTCAATCGAACAGAAGGACCTAGGATTCCAGCATGACAATAACTGACCCTGTTGAGGGCAAACGGGTTTTTGACCTTGACCGCTCCTACGTCTTTCATTCGTGGAGTGCGCAGAAGGCGCTCAAACCGATGTGTATCGCAGGGGCGCAGGGAAGTCACTTCTGGGACTACGACGGCAATAAGTTCTTGGACTTCTCTTCACAATTAGTCAATGTGAACATTGGTCACCAGCACCCGAAGGTGATTGCGGCGATCCAGGAGCAGGCTGGCAAACTCGCCACCGTTGCGCCACAGCACGCCAATGACAAGCGTGGGGAGGCCGCCCAGCGCATTGTTGAAGTGGCCGGTGGTAAAGCCGCCAAAGTTTTCTTCACCAACGGTGGCGCTGACGCAGTTGAAAATGCAATTCGGATGGCGCGGCTGCACACACACAAGCACAAGATTCTGTCCGCCTACCGCTCCTACCACGGCAACACTGGTGCAGCGATGCAAGCAACGGGTGACCCGCGTCGCTGGCCCAACGAGTACTCGGCGCAGCAAGTTCACTTCTTTGGACCCCATTTTTATCGCAGCGAGTTCTGGTCCGCGACCCCGGAGCAGGAAAGTGAGCGCGCGCTCACCCACCTCGAACACGTTATTCAGTTCGAGGGACCAGGCACTGTCGGGGCTGTTCTCCTCGAGTCAGTCGTGGGCACCGCGGGCGTGTTGGTGCCACCACCCGGTTACCTCGAAGGAGTTCGGGCGCTGTGCGATAAGTACGAAATAATTATGATCCTGGATG
>Ga0209284_10004753_pt1 | contig 14850 bp, 24 predicted proteins | sample FRY03_FD_187211 | JGI IMG/M metagenome (GOLD analysis project Ga0209284, IMG submission 187211) | Freshwater microbial communities from Lake Fryxell liftoff mats and glacier meltwater in Antarctica - FRY-03 (SPAdes) (version 2) | ecosystem: Environmental > Aquatic > Freshwater > Ice > Glacier... | reverse complement strand
TTTATTCACGTAGATTTCCTCGCTGTTAGTGCAACAGACAAGCTCACAGTCACTGTCCCTATCACTCTCATCGGTGAATCTCAGGCTGTTCGTGATGGTGCCATCATCGATCATATCCTCCAGGATATCGAGATCCGATGTCTCCCGGCTGATATCCCTGCTGAGCTCACAATTGATATCTCAAAACTCGAAAAGGTCGGAGATTCTCTCCATGTATCAGACCTTGGACTTGATCCAAAGAAGCATGATCTCATCAACAATGAGGATACAGATACAGTGATAACGACTTCAGAATTCCAGGAATATGTACCAGATGAAGAACCAAAAGAAGTCGAAGTTCTCACAGAAAAGAAAGAAGGTGAAGAGGGGGCAGAAGGTGCCGCACCAGAAGCAGCTGCTTCAGAAGCAAAATAATCTATGCTCATACGTATTATCGGCACATCTCCTGATTCTGAGACACTTTTGTCACGAGTCCAGGCTTCCCTTGAGGAGCTTGGGCTTTTGACGCATACAGAAGTCGAAATATATGATACTCCAGAATATCGAGAACAGATGAAGATAACCACTCTTCCTGCTCTCTGTATAGAGGAATCATCGATTGATTTTCGAGACATGATATTTGAATGAGTTATCCCAGAACAATCCGAGCTCGTGAGCCTCTTTATTTCTCTATTTTGAGGAGAAGAGAAAAAATCATGATGCGGTACTTGTAGTACGCAGGGCGGTTGTGAATCATGTTCTTCTTGTTAATAACGAAAAAGTCCAAATCATAATGTAAAAAAAGAGACTTCTCTGTATTATTTATATACTCTTACTAAATATTTCTATTTCCTTTTTTATGAAAAAAATTCTCCTCATCAGTGCCATTGGACTTGTCTTGGCTTCATGCACATCAAATACTGATTATCCAAATCTCACTGCCTGTATGGAGAAAAATCAAACAGTGATGTTTGGCGCCTCTTGGTGTCCACACTGTGTAGCTCAGAAAAAGCTTTTTGGAAAATCTATAAAAAGTGTCCCATATTTTGAATGTGCTGTATGAAATGGACAGGCACAAGAGTGTATTGATAGAAAAATTACGAGCTATCCGACGTGGCAATTTCCGGATACAGTTATAAAGGCTTTACCAAAAGAGGCCTCGATAAATATATTTAATACTGAACTTACAAAAGTAAGAGGTACATCGGATATTTACATGGATGCTGTCAAAACTAACAAACCAGAACTCATAAAAGTAGTACAGTTATTTAAAGAAAAAACAGAAAAACTCGTTAACTCAAATATTCCTGAATATGATAAGCTGGTCGCACTCACTGTTTTGACTGATGGCCCAGATGAAACCCTCGTAGAGCGTCCTGTATATCTATTTGGTCGTGTAGCAGGGGAGCGTCCACTCTCAGAGATAGCACTCTATTCTGGATGTAGTACTGAATATCAGAGTGACATTACAGAAACAAAGAAATAGATTTTTCAAAAAAATAGATAGAATACAGCCATGAAAATCTCTCTCAATTGGGCACAGCATTGGACAAAAGTGCCTGAATACACATCAGAATCACTCGAAAAATTCTCTCATACGTATTCTACCTATACAGCAGAAGTGGAAGGTATCGATGAATATATCTTTGATGAAAGAATCGTTGTCGGAAAAGTTCTCAACTGGAAACCGCATCCAGATTCTGACAAGCTCTGACTCGTTACTATCGATTCAGGCGTTTGTGGCAAGCATGAGATTGTGTGCGGAGCTGCAAATGTTGCCACTTCAAGATACGTTCCTATAGCACTCGAAAACGCTGTCTTGCCAAGTTGACTCACTATTGGTCGTCGTGCAATTCGTGGCGTGGATAGTTGTGGCATGATTTGCAGTCTCGATGAACTCAATCTCCAATCTGTACGTTCGGAGGGGATTTTTCCACTTGAAACTGTTTGGGATGAGAAAATGCTCGAAAAAAATCTCTGAAAACCTTTTGGCAATCTCACACTTTCTTTCCCGTGTTATGACAGTGTGATAGAGTATGCCATGAACGATGTAGTGTTTGATCTCGATAACAAGTTTATCACCAATCGTCCTGACCTATTCTCTGTCGTCTGAAATGCGAGAGAAATTTCCTGTATAGAAAAGAGTGATTTTTCTGGAGTGAAATGTAGTATACTGACGTCAAAAAATGAAATCAATGTACAGGTTGAATCAGACAAAGTCATCAACTATTTCCTCACAGAATATACTCTTCCCGATGTTCCTGTATCTCCCTTTTTAGTTCAGACGATATTGTATCGCTCAAATCAGGGGACTCACGGACTTCTCCCAGATTTGACCAATATCGTTATGACAGAAATCGGTCAGCCTATGCATGTATTTGATGCTGATACTATTTCTGGTATTATCACCCTTCGTATGGCAAAAAAATGAGAAAAATTTCTCGGCCTTGATGACAAAGAATATATTCTCACCGTCGACGATCTCGTCATAGTCGATGAAAAAAAAATTCTCGCTCTAGCAGGGATCATGGGTGGGAAATCTTCAGGTACAACATGAGAGACGCGTCATATATATGTCGAATCTGCTTCGTTTGATGCTGTGACAATTCGGAAAACTTCTCAGAGATTGGGAATTCGTACAGATAGTTCTCTGCGATTTGAGAAAGGCGTCGATAGATGACTTCCTCATACTGCTCAAACTCGATATGCCCAGCTCTTATCACATTTTGTAGAGGGTACAAAAACACAAAAACAAACCATTGTCACCCATGAGCAGGAGCAAACAATCATTGAGATTTCACATGATTTTATTGTACAGAAAATAGGTATAGACGTATCTGAGAAAATTATCATTGATATTCTCGGTCGTCTTGGATTTGAGGTAAAAACAAAAAAAGATATCTATACCATCGCTGTGCCATCATGGAGAGATACAGGAGATATCACTTTTCCAGAAGATATCGTAGAAGAAATAGCTCGTCATGTTGGGTATGAATCTATTGATGCAGAGCCACTTCCAGGGCCTCTCTCAGTTGCACGAGTTCAGTCGCATGACGTTTTGACTATGAGGATATCTACATTTTTTGCAGGAAGATGATATCTCGATGTATATACATATCCTTTTACTTTCGCAGAGCGTTTTGAGAGATTTTCAGATTCAAAACCATCTATACTCCAAAATACCTCTGAGAATCGTACACATCTTCGTGCGCACATGGCTGAAAATCTCCTTGAACTCGTAGCTAGTAATTATCGGACTCATGATGAGGGGGCTTTTTTTGAATTTGGCTCAATATTTGATGGAGAAGAAAAACTGCAAGGACTCGGAGTCCTCTGGTGATTATCTGATGATAAACTCCAGTCAGATTTAGCGAGCTATATGATGACATTTTTTGGTACAGCAGGCTCTATATCACAAGGAGAATGAGATACAAAGCTTTTTTCTCCTCATGCGTATGCCGAGATGCTCGACGATGGAGGAGAAGTAACTCTGCGATTTGGACTTGTGCGTTCGACGCTGTTACCGCTCTTTGATATAGAAAATACAGATGTGTATGCTTTTGAGATAGTGAAAATGCCAATTCTCCATAGACCTGTGAAATTTTTACCACTTTCGGAATTTCCAGGTACTTGTCGCGAACTCAATTTTATCCTACCAGAATCTACGCCAGTTGCAGTAGTGATAGAGCTCGTGGGGAGTGTGCATGATTGGATATCTGATGTCTGAGTGAGTGAGATATATCGTGACGAAAAACATATAGGTACTGACAAAAAATCAGTTATCGTATCATTTTTGATTCAAAATCCAGCAGCAACAATCACAGATGAGGAGGCGGGAAAGATACAGCAGATAGTTATTGGGACACTTGCAGAAAAAGGATTTTCACTGCGCGGAGTTTAGTAAATAGAGAAAGATTTGCTATTTATTTCTATATCAATAGTATACCTATACCCCAGGTATAGGTTATATACCAAAGGTACTTTATCTCCTATCTTTTCTTTTATGGAAAAATGCACTTGTCAGAGCTCATCGAGCGCGTGTAGTTGTGAGAATTGTTCTTGCTCTTGCTGCGGTAAATAGTTCTTTTTTTGCCCGTCACTCTGGTGGCGGGCTCATTTTTAGTCCGAGACTTATTTTTTTTTATGCTCTCTTATTGATGTACTCTACTTTTTTTCCATTCCATTTCTTTGGATTTGGCCCCTTTATCATGATGCTTTTTTGGTGACTCGTTATATATGGAATTATAATACTTTTTCGTGGCAAAACTAGTAATTCTTCACCGATTTCTCACTCAAAGAGCGATATGCCAGATGAGATATAACTCGAGAAGAATTTGAAAAAATAAAAAAAGATATTAAATAAATAATTCCTATGAATAAAACTGAATCCTATCCAATCAAATGAATGCACTGCGCTTCGTGTGCATCGATTATTGAGCGAACTCTTACGAAAACTCCATGAGTCACTTCAGTTGAAGTAAATTATGTCACCGAGACGGCAAAAATAACTCATGATGACACAATAAATCCATCAAATATTTCAGCAATGATCGAGCCGTTAGGGTATACTCTGACATTATGAAGTAGTGATCAGATGATCCATAATCATGATGATACACAACAGAGTGCAGAAGAAATGGGCATGTCAGATGATGAGCACGCTGCCCATCTCGGACTTGGTCAATCAAAAAAAGATAAACTAGCAGAAGTTGCCGTGATGAAGCGTCAAATTCTGATTGTTTTGCCGTTAGCTTTTTTTGCAGCATTTGTTATGGGATGGGATATTTTGTGACAGTATGCTCTGGTGCCTGCGATGAGCTATACCATAAAAGAATTTTTTCACCACATCTTGCCACTCATGGCGACATATACCCTCTTTGTCGTTGGTCAACCCTACTTACTCGGAGTGTATCGTTTCCTACGGTATGGAAAAGCGAATATGGATACGCTCATAGGCATAGGTACCCTCGCGGCATATATATATAGTGTTATTGTCACTGCTCTCGAGGAACCACTCAAGAATTTTATAGATGTAGAGCATAATTATTACGATGTGACAATTGTGGTTATCGCTTTTATTTCTCTCGGGAAGTATCTCGAAGCTCGTTCAAAAATAAAAACAGGTGATGCTATCGAAAAACTCCTGTGACTCCAGGCAAAAACCGCGCTTGTTATCAGGGAAGGAAAAGAGATTGAAATATCACTTAACGATGTCGTACATGATGATGTCGTAGTTATAAAGCCTGGTTCAAAAATCCCTGTCGATGGAGTTATTGTGGAAGGTGCGTCCTTTATCGATGAATCTATGGTGACGGGGGAGCCCATGCCTGTTCAGAAAAAAATTGGAGACAGCGTCGTAGCAGGAACACTGAATACTTCTGGATCATTTACATTTCGGGCGACAAAAGTAGGAGCAGAGACATTGCTTGCTCAGATTATCACGATGGTTGGAGAAGCGCAAGGAAGCAGAGCTCCTATTCAGGCATTGGCAGATAAAATCTCTGCTGTTTTTGTACCTATAGTCCTCGTGATAGCATTTGTGTCACTGGCTCTTTGGCTCATAATTTGATATCAGTATCTAGGGTTTTCTCAGGCACTTTCTTTTGGTCTCGTATCATTTGTCGGAGTCCTCGTCATTGCTTGCCCGTGTGCTCTAGGGCTTGCTACACCTACAGCTATTATCGTAGGCGTGGGGAAAGGTGCGAAAGAGGGTATTCTCATAAAGGATGCGGCAACGCTTCAAAAACTTCATAAGGTAAATACGGTTGTTGTGGACAAGACAGGAACTATTACCCAAGGGAAACCAACACTCGTCGATATCGTCACAATTTCCGATATAGCACAGGACGATATGGTGAGCATTATAGCTTCTCTCGAAAAAAAATCAGAACATCCTATCGCACACGCTATTGTGAATTATGCATCTGAAAAAAATATGTCACTTTCTGACGTATCTCTATTTGAATCCATTCAGGGCAAGGGCCTTCAGGGAAATATTAATGGAATAGTCTATTTTGTTGGAAATGCAAGACTGGTGAAAGAAATGAATATCTCTTTTGATAGTGTGCAGCTCGATCAATATACACTTCAGGGGAAAACGCCTGTCATACTGGCTACAAAAGAAAAAGTAATCGGGTATGTCCTCGTAGCCGATGCAGTGAAGCCAGCATCAAGAGAGGCTATCGCGGCACTCCACAGAGAAGGAATCAGAGTTATTATGCTCACAGGTGATGACGAAAAGGCAGCAAAACATATTGCATCTCTAGTTTGAATCGATGAAGTCATAGCTCATGTATTACCACAAGACAAATTGGCCAAAATTAAAGAGCTACAATCCGAAGGTCGAATAGTAGCTATGGCAGGAGATGGTGTCAACGATGCTCCAGCTCTGGCACAGGCTGATGTCGGTATTGCTATGGGCACAGGGACGGATGTAGCTATAGAGTCTGCGGGTATTACCTTACTCGGAGGCGATATCTCAAAACTTGTGAAAGCAATAAAACTCTCTAAAATCACCATGAGAGGCATAAAACAAAATTTGTTCTGGGCATTTTTCTACAATATTGTCGGAATACCGCTTGCTGCAGGACTGTTCTATCCGTTTTTTGGATGGCTTCTCAACCCAGTTTTCGCATGATTCGCTATGGCATTTTCGAGTGTCTCTGTTGTCATGAATTCTCTCCGTATAAAAACTAAAAAACTCTAAATCATGAAACAGCATACAGGTTATATAAAAGGCATGCACTGTGCTGCGTGCAAAATACTTATCGAAGATATAGTGATCAATCATCCAGATGTTGATACGACAATCATAGAAATGCATACTGCGATTATCATGATTGAGACACAGAGCGATAGGCCGATAGGGGAAATATTTCAAGAATTACAATCTGATATAATAAAACATGGGTATACACTTTCTTCTGAAAGATTCTTATCAGAGAAACAGAAAACAAATAATTTTTTTGCCTTTTTCTTTGGTATTATTATTTTATCTGCCTTTTTTTATCTCCAAAAATCAGGAATACTGAATATAGGTATCGGCTGAGGCGTAACTCCTATTTCCAGTTTTATGATAGGTCTGGTCGCTTCTGTTTCGAGCTGTCTCGCGATAGTAGGATGACTCGTGCTGTCTCTCTCTGCAACAGTATCTCAGGACAACAAGAGTGATACGAAAAATTTCATTCTTTTTCACGCGGGGAGAATTGTATGATTTGGCCTTCTGGGAGGATTTCTCTGAATACTAGGAGAATCTCTCGGGATAAATCCATTTTTTGCTTCATTTCTTGGAATTTTAGCAGCTATCATTATGATACTCCTCGGTCTCAATCTGACAGGTTTACTACGGACTTCTCTCACGATCCCATCAGGTATTTTTACTCGCCTGAAATCAATCGAGAGAAAAACTCTGACTCCTCTCATCATAGGTATAGGGACATTTTTTCTCCCGTGTGGATTTACTCAGTCGATGCAATTTGCGGCACTATCTAGTGGATCATTTTATCAAGGATTAATGATTATGGGGGCTTTTTCTCTCGGTACTTTTCCTATGCTTGCACTCCTCTCGTTTGGAGCAACTGGATTTTCTCATTCTCGATTTTCAGGTATATTTTTCCGAGCTTCTTGAGTGGTAGTTATTGGCCTCGGATTGTTTTCACTCTTGACAGGCCTGGCAAGTCTCTGAGTAATTCCTCCTCTTTTTAATCTCTAAATATATGTCCAAAAAATCACTCGACAAAGCTTCAATTTTCACCATTATGCTCATAGCTGTTTTTGCTATTGTATTTTTCTTTCTGGTTCGAGGACCCGCTGGAGACGCGAGCATAGATGATGTTGCAGCCTCAAATAATGTTGTTGTAAAAGATTGAATACAATATGTCACTATCAATGCTCGATGAGGCTATAGTCCACGAAATACCACTATTGATACTCTCCCGACAAAGCTTATCATGAAAACAAATAATACCTACGATTGTTCTTCAGCTCTCGTGATCCGTGATGTAGGCTACAGGAGCATGCTCCCTGCAAGTGGTGAGACGGAGATTGATCTCGGTACTCCAGAATCAGGAAAAACCATTAGAGGGCTCTGTTCTATGGGTATGTACAATTTTAGCGTCAACGTTCGTTAATTATTTTTTATTTTTCATTGTATGATTTCTGCTAATCCTGTCCTCCAAAAAAAACTCCTCATAGCCATAAAAAAGGCTCAATGAACCCTCACAAAAGTATCAACCATGATAGAAAATGATGAATATTGTGGTGACATATGACAACAAATCAATGCATCTGTAGGTCTTCTCCGATGAGTCAATATTGATCTCATGAAGAATCATCTACTCTGTTGTGGAAAAAATGATCTCTCCCACAAAGATTCCAAAAAAGGAGAAAAATTTGTGGAAGAATTTTCTCGTATCTGGGATGTATCAACACGTAAATAATTTTATTTTCTTACTCAATTTTTATGAAAAATCCTCTTTTCCCTCGTCACACAGCGACACTTCTCCAATACATAGGTATTGGACTTATTTCAGGTGCTATCAGTCATGGATTTTTCTCTGGCTTTCGTAGTTTTGTTACGGCAATAATAGGTATCATTGTTTTCGTTATTGGTCTCATGTATGAGCGTCACCTCTCAGGCTCAAAAATAGATATAGGAAAGGTACTTCTTATAGGAATTATTTTTTCTATTAGTACTGCGATGGTTGCAGGAGGTTTTCAACACTTTCTCAATTCACCGTGGCGTAGCGCCTGGATTATCCCAGTGTGATATTTTATTTCACTCTTGGCTTTTCGTGAGAAAGAAATAATAAAGAATTCTTTTTTTCATACTCTGAGTATAGGCGTGATGATAACTCTTCTCATCTCCATAATAGCATTCCCACTCGCGGGCATAACTCCTGCACAATTCGATGATCATCATGCTTCAGAGATGGGCTCTCATGACAGCTCTCAGAATAACTGACATCATTCCATGATGGACCATAGTGCGATGGTGACCAGTGAAGAAGCGTTTGTCGTCAATATGATTCCTCATCACCAGGAGGCCGTCGATACAGCTCGTCTCGTCCTCGCAAAAGGGGAGAGTGCAGAAGTGAAAAAGCTCGCTCAAGCCATCATCACAGCGCAAGAAAAGGAAATCGCCATGATGCAGAAGTGGTCAAAGGACTGGAAATATTCACAGGTTACTGCTACATATGAAAACATGATGGGAGATGGGACTAAACTTTCTGGGAAATCCATCGATACTTGGTTTCTCCAATGAATGATAATGCATCATATGTGAGCAGTCCAGATGGCACAATCAGTTCTCCAACTCAATGCCCGAAAAGAAGTCACTGTTTTTGCCCGAGAGGTTATCAGGGTACAGAGTTCTGAAATATCTCAGATGAAACTCATGCTCGGTGATGCTATGATGATGCATAGAGACGAACATTAGTATTGATTTAACATAATTATTACATATAAATCATAGATGCCAATACAAAAACCGTATATATCTCCTGATGCCCATGTAATACTTCGGGATTATGCGGCATCGCCACACCATGCCAGTGATCTCAAGATAGGGACAGCAAATAGAGCTGAAAAAGCTCTCTCGTGGGCAGGTGTCGATTTTCCTGGAGCAAGATATCCAGCAGGGATGATGACACGCCAGTATTCACGTAATCAGATTAAGTACTTTCCTGATAAAAACGTGCGATATTTGAAAAATCCAGCCTTAGAGTCTCTTAAAGGAAAAGAAAAAAATAATGATTTACAAGAACAATGTCGCCAGAAAATTGCCGAATTAGTAGGTATCGAAAAAGAAAATGTAGGTAATGGGACAATAAAAAGACTCCTGGATAAGCCAGAAATCTGTGATTTACTCGTCCAATACTATAATGAATCTCAATTAGAGAAATTCCGAGAATACATACAGAAAAACACATTTTTTAAGCTCAGCACACACAGACTTCAAACAAGTAAAAATAAATCTAGACACAGTAAGCCTGCTACTCTCGGATCTTATATAGCTCGGACTTTTTGCCCTGAAGATATGTCAACGATAGAATCTCAAGGAAAAACCGATTCAAGTAAGAGGAGAGAAGTACTCAGTGCGAGATTGGACTTGATGAGACATCTCCCGATAGACCCTGATGCTATTAGTGACGATTCATTGGTAAAAGTTTGACTAGCTCCAGATGATTTTGAGCATTATACAGAACAGGCTCGACGTCGCTACAAGATGGCAGTAGCTCCAGAATTTTTAGGTCTTATCGCTGGGGCAAAGATGACGGAGAGGCCGTATGCTGTCAAAGTACGTTGAGTATCAAAAGCGACAGCAAGAGTGATAAGATTTCATTGAGCGGATAGTCAAGAAAAAATTGGAATATTTGCTACTACTTCTAATCTGATTACCGAAAGGGTTAAATCAGGAAAAAAACACAAAAATAGACATCATAGAATATCAGGAACTGAGCTTCGAATATTTGCAGGACGAGAAGAAGCGATACGTTCTCAAGAGCATGCGATAGAAAAAATGGCAGAAAATATCAAAGTGTATGCGGAGCTATTTAATACACTCACAAAATATCATAAAAAAAAAGATTCAGAAAAAAAATCTTATTTGAAAAGTATAGTGGATTCTTACAGTGAGGTATTTGCCAAGAAAACAGGATTTACTAGTAGGATAATCTATCGATATCTCATGGGATCAGAGAAATGAAAACCTACCAAAAGTGTCACTGAGCAGCCAGCTCTGATAGGACCTATGAAGGAAACACTACATAGATGAATTGCTGAGATGAAAGGAAAGATAAATGAGATTCAACAATTAAAAAAACAGATCTAGGCAAAAAAGACTCTTGCATGTTTTCTGGTATAAATATAATTACCTATTAGTTATGAAAAAACTCCAATCCATACTTTTAGAAGCAAATCAATTTCTTTACCATAAAGGTGTAGAAATACAGGTACCATTGATACATACGGGTACACTATATCAAATTTCTGATACTACACTGGGAATGACCCAGGCGGTTGGACAAATGGAAGAGATCGAAAGTGATTATCATAAAAAACAGGGTATTGGTACTGTGGTTCCTGAAATTGCAGGAGTTTCTGTGCTATTGAGAGATGTCTGTACTGCGGCATCAAAAATTATACAAATTCAAATCAAACATGCGAGGACTATGAACGATATGACCTGGCTCTGTTTCAATCACATGCAACATACATTTCCATGACAAGATACAATATTTCGAGGAGGATTATTTAGGATACAGATAACAGCCAAGACTGCGACTTTCCAGATTCTTTTCCTCATCTGAAGTGGACTCTATTCTCCTTCTCACGAGATTCCGCTCTCAGACCTAGGTAACGTAGATGTCTTTCATAGAGAACCATTTTCACAACTACCTCCCAATTTACTGATACCAGATGAGAAATGACAGTCTGTACCTGCCACTTATGAGGGATGGGACTCTTTGCTCAAAAATATACCACTAAATTCTAAAGGTTGGAAACAAATGTATCGCTCATTCACCGCTGATGTTCTGAAGGGTTTTGAGCGAATGGTCGACGATTTAATGGCAGCGTAGATTTTCAAAAACTGAAACACTAGATGCATGGTCAAAGACAGGGGAGTTTTTGGGAGAGAGTCTCGAATAATTAATTTTGTACACCACTGTAAAAGCAATTATTTATCTGTTTGTTTAAAATTTGAAATAATAATTAGGAAAAGATATAAAACTAGGATGGAATTCGTAAAATTTGCAGTTTTTACTGCAAGTCTTCCATGAGCTAATTCGTGCCTTAATCTAAGTCATAATTGAGAGAAAAATAAATAATTAATGTGTTCGCAGAGGTCTTTCCCCCATAGCTTAATAACATCGGGCCTTCTTAAAAAGTCTTCACTAAGTGTTTTGTCTTGTGTCCAGATATCATCTTTCTTATTTTTTTGATTTCTAGCTGTAATGGTGTCAATTTGGTTTTTTGAAATTCAAGAAGTTATATCTAAAAAAAAACTTTCAAATCGTGGTATTATTACGTGTAAAAAAGATATATAATCTTTAACAAAAAATCTTTCCATAGCGGTTGTCCACATTGTGATAAATTCTTCTCAAAATACCCCCTTACTTATTAAGTAATCAGTTAAAATATTTGCGTCAATCTTTTTTTCATCATTTAATCTCCGGAAAATAGGTAAAAGATAAACGTCTAATAGTAATTTTTCATAATTATTGTAAAGATTGCTCATCCATACGCTTTTTGGATTTGAGACATCTTTTAATAGATTGCCTTCTGTATCTTGAGAAGTTAAACTTACTATCTCTAGTGTGACTGGCATTTCTACAGAATCCATCATGGCATAGATTGGTATTTTTCTGGATTTTCAGAGTTTATCTAAAAGATAATTCAGATTTGTTGTCTCTAAAATTTCGTGTATCTCATTTTGTATTTCATTTATTTCTTCTTCTGTAAAGGTATGAAATGTTTTTATTTTTGTGAATTCTTCTGATCTCTTTACATTCATTTCTTTTATTTTTTGTTTGCAGAAACCTTTTTCTTTTTCATTCCCAATGTTCTTATTTAACAATAAAAGTGCTTCCTGATATAATTTTGCAGCCTCCCAGTATTTTCCGATTTTTTCAAACTTTTTTGCTAGTTGTATTTTCTTTTGATTCATATTTTTATTCTCTATCCAAGAATATTTAATTACCCCCAAACTTTAGGTCTCCTCTCCGCTATTTTCTCTTTCATAGCTTGCTCAAAAACATGAGCGACGGTGAAGACTTTTTCTTCTCATAGTTTTGGTCACAATATCTGGAGGCCAACTGGCAGGAGGAGAGACGCGTCGTCAGCAGGCGCGGCGTAGCCAGCAGGGACTGAGATGCCCGGGATTCCAGCCAGAGCACCAGGGACAGTGAAGATGTCGGCCATGTAGTTGGCGAGAGGATCGTTATCCATCTTACCGATTTTCCAAGCGACCATAGGGGAGACAGGAGTGGCGATGACGTCGACTTTTTCAAATGTTTCAGCGAATTCCCTTCGCACGAGTTCTCGGACGAGAGAGGCGCGGTGATAGTAGGCGTCGTAGAAACCAGACGAGAGCGCAAAGGCTCCAACCATGATACGCCGTTTTGCTTCTGCTCCGAATCCTTCACTGCGAGTATGAGAAATCCAGTCAGCGTAGTCACGGAATTCTTCACCTGTTATATGACCGAATCGTACACCATCAAATCGTGCGAGGTTTGAGGAGACTTCACTCGGGACGATGACATAGTAGGCAGCGAGTGCGTAGTCAGTGGAGGGGAGAGAGACTTCGACGAGTTCTGCCCCGAGGTCTGTGAGTGTTTTTTTGGCTTGTTCGATGACTTCACGAGTTCCAGCTTCGATACCGTCCCCGAAATATTCTTTTGGCAGGCCGATTTTCATACCTCTCAAATCTGTACGATTCCAGATATCCTGTGAGACTTCGATTCTTCCGTCGAGCGATGTCGCATCAAGAGGATCATATCCCTGCATGGCATCCCAGACCATGTAGGAATCCTTCACAGTCCGTGCGATGACACCCATCGTATCGAGGCTTGACGCCATCGGAATCACTCCGTATCGAGAGACACTTCCATAGGTTCATTTGAATCCTACGACACCTGTGAGGGATGCTGGTTGGCGGATACTCCCACCTGTATCAGTAGCGATAGAGACTGGAGCCATACCAGAGGCAACAGCGACAGAAGAACCAGAGCTACTACCGCCAGGGACACGAGTCGTATCCCAGGGATTTCGAGAGATGCGAAAAGCGGAGTTTTCACCCGTCGCACCCATAGCAAATTCATCATGGTTCACCTTTCCGAGGCTGATTATGCCAGCTTCTTTGAGTCGCTTCGTAGCAGTAGATTCGTAGGGAGCGATATAGTTCTCGAGCATTTTACTCGAAGCCGTCGTGGGGACGCCAGTTTCACTATAGACATCCTTGATAGCGAGAGGAATACCAGAGAGTGTTCCATCTTCTGGAGTAGGCATTGCTTCAGTTTTGAAGTTAAATGCTTGGAGCTCACCATCCAGCTCATCACGAACTCGTGCGAAGTGTTCCCAGACAGCGTGTTTTGTTGTTTCACCAGAGTCGATAGCTGAGAGGATTTCACTTATTGAGTCATTAGATAAATTCATAATACAAAAGGCAAAAGGCAAAATGAAGGATTTTTAAAACGATAAACTATTAACAATTAACGTTTAACTTATCCTGAATTATAGGAAATTTTTGAAAATGTAAAAAGCCACTGAGCGAAAGGCTTTTGCATAATTATTGACAAGTATTATTATTGTTTATAATGACTCTATGAAAAACAATATTACATCACTCTTAGCTGCAGCAGCATTATCGAGTTGCGTTTCTCCTCCACCGAGTGTCAACATAGGGCAACAATTTAATTTTATAGGAGCACCAGTCCGAAATGTTGTGGATGAAATACCGCCAGACAGTGTAGCTATGACAGTGGAACAATGGTGACTTTTTGAGACACTTCTAGCAAAACAAGAATGGGAACGAAGAAAGGATAATTATCAACAGAATGCTCTACAGGCTCCCGGATGGTAAAAAAAGAATATGATAAAAAAACTGCTCTCGGGCAGTTTTTTCATATTGTCTAAAACTAATTAAAAAGCCTTGCAGGAGATATTTCCTTGGGTACAATATTGGTTCATAGAGGATAATAATATGAGATATTTATAGAAAAAACTATTGCAATTTTATAGATAAAAATATACTAAATTTATAACGGTATTTTAGCTATTTGATAATATAATTCGTATATATGGATTTTAACAAAATTGTGCAAAAGATGCGGAAAAAATGACAAAAACTATGGTCACTCAGTGATATAGAAG
>Ga0209284_10004749_pt1 | contig 14866 bp, 10 predicted proteins | sample FRY03_FD_187211 | JGI IMG/M metagenome (GOLD analysis project Ga0209284, IMG submission 187211) | Freshwater microbial communities from Lake Fryxell liftoff mats and glacier meltwater in Antarctica - FRY-03 (SPAdes) (version 2) | ecosystem: Environmental > Aquatic > Freshwater > Ice > Glacier... | reverse complement strand
ACATTGTTTTTTAAAGATTATAAGTGAATATATTTTGAGTACATAATTAATTATTTAGAAAGATTTAAAAGTTTTAAGAATATTGAGAAAATAAAAAGATTATGTACTCGTTTCCTTAAGTAGCATAATATACTAAGTAATTACATTGTTTTTTAAAGATTATAAGTGAATATAAAACGAGTACATAATTTAATTTTTATAAAAGTTTTAGAGATTTAAAGAATATTAATGAAATAAAAAGATTATGTACTCATTTTCCTTAAGTAGCATAATTATACAAAGTAATCATATTGTTTTTTAAAGATTATAAGCGAATATAAAACGAGTACATAATTAATTATTTTGAAAGATTTAAGAATATTAATGAAATAAAAAGATTATGTACTCATTTTCCTTAAGTAGCATAATATACAAAGTAATCATATTGATTTTTAAAGATTATAAGCGAATATAAAACGAGTACATAATTAATTATTTTGAAAGATTTTAAAAGTTTTAAGAATATTAATGAAATAAAAAGATTATGTACTCATTTTCCTTAAGTAGCATAATATACTAAGTAATCATATTGATTTGTATATAGTTTGTTTTAATGATTTATTTACCTTACTATATTTTTTCTTACGTATTTTTTCTTTAAGTTTTGGAAAATATTCCAGAATAAAGTTTGTTATTTCAGTGTCATTATTATATTTATATATTTTCAAAAAGTTATTAAAATAAATATAAAATATTGTTTTATATACAATATAACAATAAGAATGTGTTTTTTCATACCATTCATTATAAGCTTGTTTATCTAATATTTTATATGATAATAGTAAATTATATTCTCTATCTTTTTTTAATAAAAGTTTAAAACTTACATTATATTCGATTGAATAAAAAATAGTATTAATAATACATGCAAATGTTTCTACAATAGCTTCATTCGGAATTAGAACACAATCTTTTTTAATATTACAAAAGTTTTTAAGCTTATCTAAATTAGAATTCTTCCATCTTTCATTATGTATTAATTTATGATGATGTATTAATTCGTGTATCATAACTTTTTCATAATCTTCCTTTCGTAATATATATATATTATCATTATTAATATAAGTAAATCCTCCATTTATATTCTCAGCATTAATTGAATGATTTATATTTGGTAATTTTCTTTTTAGAGGATTTAATATCAAATAATAATTAAATGATTTTTTTATTTCATATAATTTTGCTGTTAAATATACACGATATATACTATTACATAAATGTTCTTGTATATTCTTATTCATATCACCAATCATAATAACGTAAATATTTACATCTTTATAAGATATATCATAACATCTATCACATTTATCTATATATTTCTTAAAACAATGAAAATCAAATAAAGGATCTTTTATTGAAATAGTTTCTTTGAACTCATCAAATATATTTATATTAATAAGTTTTATAGTACATTCTTTAATATTAAAGTTGTAATTTTTCTTGAATATTTTATATATATTTTCTATTTTTGTTGGATAAATTAAATTCATATAATAAAAAATTGTTTACACTCCTTAATAATAATACATATATATTTATTTTCTTTTAGTTTTGAACCAATTAATAATAATTTAGTCGACATTATATCATTATCAGCCCATAATATCGCACGTTCTATGAACTTTCTACATATTGTAGTTTTAATAGTATTCCTAAACTTAAGTTGATTAATATCACAAACCCATACATTTTTTTCATCTAAATATTCCCATTTATTTTTCTCAATATATCTAAAGTTATCTTTTAATAATTTATGAATCACAATACAAATATCGTAATCAGAACCATTTATTATACAATTATCTATAATTTCATCAATGCCGATATTCATTTATTTATTATAATATATATAATAAATACAAATAATGCTTATTTATAAAAATAAAGATAACAATGCAATATCAAAAAGTGTTAATACATATTTAACACATCAACGATGTATTCAATTAACTTTCCAACAATACAAAGATAAAGAATATATTAATGATAATATGTGTTGTGTTGAAGTTGAAACTCAAGGTGCAAATATTAAAAATACAATAATTTCTAAATTAAATGATATTAGAAGAGACATTATACCTCCATTTAAACCAGGAGGAAATACATTAATACCATTGCCTATATATATAATTATAGCGAAAAAACTTGAAAGTGACAAAAACTATAATATTATTACAAAACTTATAAAAGAGGTTGAAGATGATGTATTAAAAACAGAAATAGACAAAATATCAGGAGAATTAGATAGTACTTCTTTAAAAAAGTTTATATTTAAAGGAAATTATAAAGTTGTAATATATGTACCAAACTTAATGAATTTAAATAAAAAGTTTTGTTATTTTCCATCATTAGATGCTTTTTCAAAACAAAATAGATGGATGGAACTAATAGTTAGTAAGTTTTCATTTTATTTAACAGTTATTAAAAATGATATTGATTATACAAGCGATTTAATAAGAAAAAGTGGTGGTGAAAATAAATATTATAGTCAATCAAAAACAAAATTGAATAATAATTCTAAAGAGATGATTAAAAAAAATAAAGAAAATTATAAAGATGATTATTTATATAATAATTTGAATACTACCTGTTATGATATGGGTTGTTATTCAGAATCAGGAGAAGATTTAAAAGAAATGATTCCACAATACACAACAGACAATACTCAAATGGATAATAATATTAAAACAAAATCTCCATATTATCCTTCAAAATGTTTCCAAATGCCTGATTATAAAAAATGGATGATTGATGATAGTGGAGAAGATGGAGACTCAAAAAAAAAGATTGCAGAATTTCAAAAAAAGATAATTGATGAAATTGCTGATTATGATGGACCAACAGATGATATCGCAGGTTTAATTAAAACAGCTATCGCCGATACTCGTAAAGAGGTTTATCCAAAAGCAGGTAAAAAGTCTCATGAATACGGAAAAGTTTATAATAATAGTATTTTGAAAGATCTTTCAAAAAGATATAATAAATATCCAGGAATACCTGAAATAACATTTCCTATTTATAAATTAAATGAAAACAATGAAGACTTTGTAAGTTTAGTTCATTATATGCCTTGGAATAATATTTTATTAAAACAAGATTATGTAATAAATGATGGTGAAAGTATTGAAATAGACAATTTATCATTTAAATCATTTGATAATTCATGTTTAATTAGATTTGATAATGAAGGTTTTTTATCAATTTATACAAATACAGGTAATATTTATAAAAAAACAGGTATTGTTGCAGGTGCAGAAAATATTAATATGAAAAAATATACTGAAAGAATATTAAAATATGAATTTGGAATTATTAATATATACGGTAAAGAAAATAATGGACTATCTGATAATAAAGGCTCTATATCATTAAATATAAAAGGTTTTAAATCACCTCTTAGTATTATATTGACAAATGATGGAAAAATAATAACATATGATATGGGAGTTAATAAAGTTTCTAAGTAATAACATATAAAAATAATAAAGATAAAATAATACATAATAATAATATAGAAGAATGGTAAATAACGAATGGGATATATTAGATTTATATTTTAAAGATCATAAATATCCTTTTACAGGACATCATCTTGATAGTTATAGAGACTTCGTAAAAACACAGATACCTTACATTATTAAGTCTTATAATCCTATTACTATGATTAAATATGACGATACTCAAAATATGAAAATGAAAGTTGATGTATATATTGGTGGAGAAAACGGTGATGACATATATATCGATAGACCTACAACATATGAAGATGGTACACCAAAATTAATTACACCAAATGATGCACGTATGAGAAACTTAACATATGAAACACATATATTTGCTAAAGTTTTCATTCGTATAACAACCGACGACACAGCAAACACTTTTACAAAAAGCTTTAACAATGTTGCTATAGGAAGTATACCTATTATGTTACATAGTGACGCATGTATATTAAAAAATCAAGGTTCTAATATATTGAGACGATTAGGAGAATGTCCGTATGATTCGGGAGGTTATTTTATTATTGATGGTAAAGAAAAAGTTATTATAGCACAAGAAAAAATTGTAACAAATAAATTATTCGTCAATATTTTAAAAGATGATCCTGATGGTTTCGGACATAAAGGGATTATCAGATGTGTTGCAGATAAAGGAGCTTTAGCACCTCGATCAGTTGAGTTTTATCATGTAAAACGTCCATTATTAGAAGGAGGATTATCACAAGATGATGAAATAAATAATGAATATCAGACGACAAAAAAAAATATACACGGTTCAATTCATGTATCATTACCATCTTTTAATAGTAAGATACCATTATTTGTATTATTTCGTGCATTAGGTATAGAAAGTGATAAAGAAATATATAAAACAATCTTTGGAAATAATTTAAATGATATTGAAAAAAATTATTTTGATAACTTTATAAGACCTTGTGTTTTAAGTTCAAATTACGTACATGATGGTAAAGTTTATAATATATTCACACAATCTGATGCTATTAATTATTTAAAATTTAAAGTTACTTATGGAACAATAGAACATGTAAAGTCAGTTTTAACTATGGATATTTTTCCTAATATTGACGATTTTAACAATAAGGGAAAATATTTAGGATATTTGGTTTTACAATTTATTAAAAGTGTAATAGATATATTACCATTAAGTGATAGAGATAGTTATATATATAAACGTGTAGATATTAGTGGTTTTATGTTAGCAGAACTTTTTCAAGAAGCTTATCAAAAGTTAAGAGATAATACACGTAATTGGATGGATAGCACTTATTATTATGGTTCTTGGAAACAACAGGACAATTATGATAATTTTATTAATGATAATAATATATATAAATTGGTAAACTCAATGGCGATTACAGAAACTTTTGGAAAGTCATTGAAAGGAAGATGGGGACTTGTATCAAATGAAGATCCTGAATTAGGAAAAGTACAAGATTTATCAAGAATTAGTTATATTGGTTTTATGTCACATTTAAGACGCGTTAATATACCAATTGATAGAAGTATTAAGGTTACAGGACCTCATAGATTACATTCACAACAATGGGGTATGATGTGTCCTTTTGAAAGTCCTGATGGTGGATCAGTTGGTTATCTAAAAAACTTATCATTATTAGCAAAAATTACTGCTGGTATTGGAGTTGTCAATATAAAGAAATGCTTAATTGATATAGGAGTAATTCCTTTAATAAAAAGTAATATATATTCAAATAAAAATATAACAAATGTTTTTATAAATAGTACATTATTTGGAATAACAGGAGATCCTATATTTATAACTAGAATTTTAAAAGCTTATAGACGTAATGGATTAATCAATATATTAATTTCTATTTCTTGGAATATTAGTTTAAATGAATTGCGTATTTTCACAGAAGCGGGGAGACCTTGCAGACCTTTATTAATTTTGAAAAGAAATAAACTAAATAATAAAAATGAAATAATAGTTTATAATAATGATTGTACGAATTGGTTTGATATGTTAAATGGTAGATATATTAAATTAAAAGATTCTGAAAAAACAGATGATTATTATTATAGAGATATATATATAAATCCTCTCGAATCTAATGAAGAATATTCAAGTAATGGAGGAGATTATTCTACATATGATAGTAAATACTTTAATTCAACATATACAGGTATTGGAGGAAACTTAATTAGTAATTTAACAAATACTTTTAAAAACATTACAGGTGGTAATCATGATGATGATGATGATGATTATATGGATGATAATGAAGATGTTGATAATGATGATATGTTTTATAGAAAAAAGTATGAGAAAATCTTAAATATTCTAGAAAAAACTATATCATGTATTGAATATTTAGATAATGAAGAATCAGATACATCTCTTATTGCTATGACAAAGGATGAAATTACACCATATCATACACATATTGAAATACATGCTTCAACCATTTTAAGTGTAGTTAGTGGTAATATACCAATGTGTAATCATAATCAATCAGTACGTAATGTATTCCATGCCGCACAATCAAAACAAGCAATTGGTATGTATGCTACTAATTTTAATAATCGATTTGATACGATGAGTTATGTATTACATTATCCTCAGAGAGCTATTATAAATACAAGAATATCACAATATACATCAAGTGACTATATGGCTAATGGTTTCAATACTATTGTAGCAATTATGACATATAGTGGTTTCAATCAAGAAGATAGTATTATGATTAATAAAGCATCAATACAACGTGGTTTAAACTCTTTATCGTATTATAAATCTATTACTGCAACATCTAAAATAATATCAATTAATGAACGTATAATTTTTGGTAATCCTATAAAAATGAAAGAGGAAGGTATAAAAATATTAGGTATTAAGAAAAAAGATTATTCTTTTATAGATGAAAAAGGTTTTATAAACAAAGGTACTTATATACCACAAGGTCAAGAAGTAATAATTATAGGAATGTTAAATGTAAAAGAGGTTTATAAAGAGGTTAAAAAAGGAGTTTTTATAGAACAAGTTAAAGAAACTATATACACAGATATTTCAATTAGTACTGATAATTCTCTTTATGGTACAGTAGATAAAGTATATATTTCAAATAAATTAGCGGGTGAAGATTCTATTATATGCAAGGTTAGATTCTTAAAAATCAAAAAACCAGAATATGGAGATAAGCATTCTTCCAGACACGGACAAAAAGGAGTAATCGGAATTATAATACCTGAAGAAAATATGCCATATACTAAAGATGGTGTACGTCCTGATATTATAATTAACCCTCATGCTATTCCTTCACGTATGACAATAGGTCATCTTGTTGAATGTATATTTGCTAAAGTATGTTGTCTTGATGGATTATTAGGAGATGCTACTGTTTTTATCCCTGTTGAAAATGAAGCAATATATAAAAGATTAGAAGATAATGGTTATAACAAACATGGTAATGAAATTTTATATAATGGATTTACAGGTGCACAAATAGAAAGTGAAATATTTATTGGTCCTACATATTATTTTAGGTTAAAACATATGGTTGCTGAAAAAATTAATGCACGTGGTATCGGTAAGTTAACAGGATTAACAAGACAACCCACAGAAGGTAGACGACGTGGTGGAGGATTACGTATTGGTGAGATGGAAAGAGATACTGTATTAAGTCATGGTATTTCATTATTTATAAAAGAAAGTATGATGGAAAGGTCAGATAAATATTCTTGGTGTGCTTGTAAAAGATGTGGAACACTTGTAGCATTTAATATAAAAGCAAATATAAACACTTGTAGAAATTGTAATAATGATGATGTAGCAGTTATACAAACCCCTTACGCTTTCAAACTTTTAATTCAAGAATTAGAAACTATGGGAATACAATTACGTATTAATACTGAAAATATAGATCTTCCGCCCGAACAGATAGAAATACAAAGATATGATGGGGATGATGACGAAATAAATAATAACGAAGATATAATCGATACATTAGATTATTATGACGATATTGTAGATAATTTTGATAATCCTGACATGATTAAAGATGAAAAGGTTTGGGAAGATACATATAATGATAATTTTGAAAAAATAATAGGAGGGGATTATATTATAAATCAATATGGTGGTGAAAGTGTTGATGTAATTGATGGTGTTGGTGTAATTGATGGTGTTGGTGATGTTGATGTTGATGGTGATGGTGATGTTGATGTTGATGTTGATGTTGATGTTGATGTTGATGTTGATGTTGATGTTGATGTTGATGTTGATGGTGATGGTGTTGGTGTAAATAAAGAACCTTTTGGAAATAATACTTTATACGAAGGAGGATATATTATAAATAATGAATATATTAGTGATAGTAATAATAGTAGTGATAACAATGAAGATTATTTGTAATTGTAAAACATATCTTATTTTATATTGATAAATAAATATATAATCTATTTATAAGAAAATAGATAGATAAAATACAATGGATGTTGTTGATGCTGTAATATATTGTATTTTATCGATGGTTTTTATAGTATTATCGGTTTTTGTTGGATATCTATCTTATGATTATTATACTTATAAGTCAGATTTAGATACACGACTTACTAGTACTTTTGCAATAAACAAAGCGAGGGATGATTCATTAGTAGATAAGATGAAAGATAATAGAACGAGTATTATAAATACTGAAAATATGTTATTTAATAATAGTAGTAATTTAAATATTTATACTTCTAATTATATAGGTAATACTTCAAATAGTTTAATTAATTATAGTAGTAATTTGAATTTTAATACTTCAAATAGTTTAATTAATTATAGTAGTAATTTGAATTTTAATACTTCAAATAGTTTAAATAATTATAGTAGTAATTTGAATTTTAATACTTCAAACTTTTATAATAATAAGATAACAAACTTACATGATAATCTTGATAGATATTTTCAATTTGGAACTAATAATAGTGCTAATAAAATAACAAATAAATGGGATAATGTACCTGTTTCAACTATTGATTATGATAAAATTTCATTGATTAAGTCAACATCAATAACATCTGGATTGACAATAAATACTGACAATAATAACAAAAGTTTAAATGTATGTGATTTATCAGGTGGTAATAATTGTTATAAGATTGATTATACTAATAATATTTTAAAAATAAAAAATAAAAACTCAGTAGCTTCTCCTACAAAGGTTGAAATAGGATCTTTACTTATAGATACTAGTCTTGATAACACAATATCTATTAATAATACTGATGATACAAAAGATATAAAGATTGGAAAACTCAGTATTAATAAAAATTCATTGATGTGGGATGGTAAACCATTAAATATGGTAACTCCTGCACCACTACCTCCTGTACCACTACCTCCTGCACCACTACCTCCTGCACCACTACCTCCTGTACAACTACCTCCTGCACCACTACCTCTTCCATAAAAGCAAAACCATTACATTGAAAACCTTTTTTTTTTAAATAAAATAAGTCATAATAGCTATTATATTATAATAAAAATAATTAATTAATATAGAGTATAATATGAACTATAATAATATATTGTTATTATTAATAATATTAACATATATTATTTTAGGAGTTTATTTTATAGTTATAAATACATTTTCTTCAGATAATTATAAAATAGAAGAATATATATTTTTACTATTGATTATAACATTTGTAATAATTAGTGTTTTATATATTATGAGTGTTTTAGGAATATATAAAATACCCATACGAGAAAACTTTCTTACAATAGGTGGCAATAATTTTGATGATACTTGTCCTAAATATTTAGTGAAAAATCCTGTTATAAATACGAATAAAAAAACAACTTATGATTCTCTAAGAAATGATACTATAGGTTATATAAATGGAGAATATCATACAGATTATCATACAGATTATACGTGTCAAAATAATTTTTTCGGAAATAATGAAAATAGTAAGTATTCAGATGGGATGAGTAATACTTATGATATATCAAACAATGAAATGCTATTAGCATATATGTGTATTTCTAAAAGTCCTAAAGATTTGCACAAAATATTAAACGATAATAATATTTATAATTCAAGTGTTATATCTTATATATTAAAGTCTGGTTCTAATCCTCAAGATTATAAGGGAGATATAAAAAATGGAAATTATAATGAATTAGAAAAATATATTATAAGTAATATAATCAAGGAAAAAAACAATATCGATAAAGTAAATGGTCCTGTTTATATTTGTATATCACAATCTCCTCATATATATGAAAATAAAAAAAATATGAATATAACCTTTGCTGTAACTAAACACGAAAAATCATGTTATGAAGATGGAAAAGAATGTAATAAAAACTTATATTTAGAATTTATTTTAATATATCCAAATAAAAACAATGCTGTTGGAAAAATAAAACCTTTCATAGATATAATAAAAGAAAATAAGTCTAATAGTTCTTTATGTTGGCTCAATTGCAATAGTGATAAAATATATGGATGTGGATGTTTGACACAAGATGGTACAAAAGACGGTATAGATTATAAATCTATATGTGTTCCTTCAGATACTGAAAAAAATAATACACCTGGTATAACAGACTATAGTATTATTTATTTTATAAATCCATATATGAAAAATAATCATAATATTATATCGAGTTGGGAATACCCTCAACCTAAACCTCAAAATTAATCGTCGTTATCATCGATAAACTTAAACTTTTTAATTATATTCTCAACAGGCATAAGTTTATATTGTTCTACTTTATCCCAAAACTCATTTATTTTAGGTACAATTATTTCCCATTCTTGGATATCAAACTTAACTCTTTGTGTATTTATTTCTACAAGTTTCCAATATATAAATTTATTAAATTTTAGTCTAATGTCGAAATCATTAGATAAATTAAAATTATTTTTTAGAATATTAATATTTTCAATACAATCGATTGGTTTCATATTTTCATCACTGTAAATATAATAATATTCTCCGTTTTTATTAATATATTCGGCTATTATACCATGATTATATTGAATATCTTTATCTAATTCTTCTAAATATAATTCTTCACTATCAAATGTTTTGAATTGACATTCGACATAATCACATTCAGATAAATTACATACTGCTAATTGTCCTTGAATTTGTAATTTATATTTCTCAGGAATAAAACCGTCTATAATTTTACGAGAATACGGACATTTTATTTCAATCATAATCCCTAATTCATTTATACCATCTGGAGATGCTCCGAAATGTTCGTTTTTTTTGTCACAAATAAGACCAAAATCATATATATTTATATTATTATTAACATGAGAATAACATCTCGATGCCATTGATTCAAACATTGTCCCCCATTTTAAAGCAGGAATAGCATTATAATTAATATTATCAACAACAATTTTTGCTTTTTTCTTAGCTAAAACATTACTTACATTACTTTTTTTAATAGCATCATATAAATCACTTGCTGTAAGACGAGTTTTACGTGCTTCAAACCATTCTTCAGTTCGTTGTTTGATTTCAGGTATTTTAATTAATTCTGTTAATATTTTTCTATTATTATAAATTTCTTGAACTCGAGATGTTATTAAATCAATATTTATATCTTTACAATTTGATATAATAAATTGAGTAGCTTCTTCAACTTTAAACTCATTATTATTCTTTATAATTTTTAATACTTCGTCATCTATTATTTTATTACTGCGTTGTGATAACATATATTTATTATATATCAATATATATTTATATACTTTTATACAATATGTAATAAAAGAAACTTTAAAATATTTAATTTGATAATTCTTTCTCACATTTTTTAAGATAAGCTTTCGAGGTTTTAAGTTTTTTATCGAATGTAGCATTTATAAGATTATATAATTTCTTACTATTAAAGTCAATCGTAGAAGGGTCTGATATCATTTTTTTATTTTTTGTCTTTCTATCATAAATCTCTAACAATTCTTTATTTTTATCAGTAATCAATTTATCAAATGATAATGTGTCCATATTATACTATATATATATTTATAATATTAATCAATTTTTATATAGTAATTTCAAGTTTTCTACTATCAAATCCCCAATGTAGTAATGTTTGTCTTAATCTTGGATATATTTTTTCATTATTATTTCCTACTTCATTTATTTTATTCTGCAATTGATTTCTGAATCGTCCATTAGGTCCTGCTGACTTCTTCCATCTATTTATTTGTCTTAAATCGTCATTTGTTCTTCTCCCATTGTAAAAATTACAGTACCATTCTATCCATCCATAAGGATCTACATTTTCATTTATCCAATTTTTACTCATCCAAAACTCATAAGATGTTCCTACTTCAACTTTATAATAATTAATATTTTTATCATATTTTTCACTAAAGACTTTATTATCATCAATATCTTTTAAAAAATTAAATCTTTTATAATGATATTGATAAACTTGATTTGTTTTTGGTGACTTTATTGTTCTAAAATAAAAACCTCCCATTATTCCTATTTTAAACATTTGTTTAGGTGTAATATTTGGGGTAAAGTCAGGATAATCTTTATATTTCATTATATATATTGAGTACATAATATAATTTTTAGAAAGGTTTCAGAGACTTTAAAAATATTAAGAAAATAAAAAGATTATGTACTCGATTTTCCTTAAGTAGCAGAATATACAAAGAGATAACAATTTATTTTTAATAAGTTATAAGAGAATACATTTGAGTACATAATTATTTATTTAGAAAGGTTTTAGAGATTTTAAGAATATTAAGAAAATAAAAAGATTATGTACTCGATTGCATTAAGTAGCATAATATGCTAAGTTATTACTATTTATTTTAATAAGTTATAAGAGAATTCATTTGAGTACATAATTATTTATTTAGAAAGGTTTTAGAGATTTTAAGAATATTAAGAAAATAAAAAGATTATGTACTCGATTGCATTAAGTAGCATAATATGCTAAGTTATTACTATTTATTTTAATAAGTTATAAGAGAATTCATTTGAGTACATAATTATTTATTTAGAAAGGTTTTAGAGATTTTAAGAATATTAAGAAAATAAAAAGATTATGTACTCGATTGCATTAAGTAGCATAATATGCTAAGTTATTACTATTTATTTTAATAAGTTATAAGAGAATTCATTTGAGTACATAATTATTTATTTAGAAAGATTTAAAAAGTTTTAAGAATATTAAGAAAATAAAAAGATTATGTACTCGTTTTTCCTTAAGTAGCATAATATACTAAGTGATTCGTAAATAATATTCTTTTTTATAAGTGAATATAATTTGAGTACATAATTTAATTTTTAGAAAAGTTTTAGAGATTTAAAGAAATTCAAGAAAATAAAAAGATTATGTACTCGTTTTTCCTTAAGTAGCAGAATATACTAAGAGATTATGATTTATTTTAATAAGTTATACAGAATATATTTTGAGTACATAATTATTTATTTAGAAAGGTTTTAGAGATTTAAAGAAATTCAAGAAAATAAAAAGATTATGTACTCGTTTTTCCTTAAGTAGCATAATATACTAAGAGATTATGATTTATTTTAATAAGTTATACAGAATATATTTTGAGTACATAATTATTTATTTAGAAAGGTTTTAGAGATTTAAAGAAATTCAAGAAAATAAAAAGATTATGTACTCGTTTTTCCTTAAGTAGCATAATATACTAAGAGATTATGATTTATTTTAATAAGTTATACAGAATATATTTTGAGTACATAATTATTTATTTAGAAAGGTTTTAGAGATTTAAAGAAATTCAAGAAAATAAAAAGATTATGTACTCGTTTTTCCTTAAGTAGCATAATATACTAAGTGATTCGTAAATAATATTCTTTTTTATAAGTGAATATAATTTGAGTACATAATTTAATTTTTAGAAAGATTTAAAAAGTTTTAAGAATATTGAGATATTAAAAAGATTATGTACTCATTTTCCTTAAGTAGCATAATATACTAAGTGATTCGTAAATAATATTCTTTTGTTATAAGTGAATATATTTTGAGTACATAATTTATTTTCTAGAAAAGTTTTAGAGATTTGAAGAATATTAAGAAAATAAAAAGATTATGTACTCGATTTTCCTTAAGTAGCAGAATATACAATGAAATCATATTATATATTTAGAAAAGTTTTAGAGATTTCAAAAATATTAAGAAAATAAAAAGATTATGTACTCGATTTTCCTTAAGTAGAATAATATATAAATAGATTCATAAAGAATATTCTTTTTTTATAAGATAATATATTTTGAGTACATAATTAATTTTATTGAAACCTCTAAAACTTTTCTATAAAATTAATGAAATAAAAAGATTATGTACTCAATTTTTAAAAAAATAATCAAGTATTATATATAATAAAAAATAATGAATATTTTTGAAAAATTACCTTATGATTTACAGTTAAAAGTTTATAGTTATATTATTTATCCACAAAATAAAGAACTTTTAGACGATATTAAGAGTTATTACAATATAAAAAAACTATTATATATTAAATATTTATGTAAAGGGCTTATATATAATGATGATTATTCTGAATATCTAAATATTCACGTTTGGATAAATTACGATCTAAGGATATATTGGAATAACAATAAACCTTTTAATAAAAAAATAGCAAAAAATAACAAATCTAAATTTAATAAACTTCTTGCTTATAAGATTGAATATAAAAATAGCAACGATCAAACTATATATAATTATTCTAATAATTTAACGATTTCTTGCAAATTTAATATTAATACTTATATTGGATCTTTAAAAAATCATGAAAGATTATACTTTATTAATAGTTATAAATAAAATTACATAAAATGTTTATATTTTTTCATTTAATAACATCAAGTCATGAAAGATTATGTATTCATTTTCCAGAAATAAAAAAGTTTTCAATAAATGGTATTAATATTTATCTACTCCCAAAAAACTCCGATTTATATTGTTACTTAGGAACACTATGATAACAGCGATTTCCCCTTGCGGTTCTTGACATATTGTCTCTGTTTGTCAATGTGTTTAATCCTTTTAGCGCAATAAACTTTTGTTTTTTCCCCGTCTTTCAGGGTAATAATAATATAGTATCACAAGATCATTTTTTATATATATATAATATTATTAGAACAAATTTATACAAAATAACATAATTACATATAATAATTGCAATATATATTATAAAGTTATAAGTGAATATATTTTGAGTACATAATTTTATTTTTAGAAAGATTTAAAAAGTTTTAAGAATATTAAGAAATTTAAAAGATTATGTACTCGTTTTTCCTTAAGTAGCAGAATATACCAAGATATTACTATTTAT
>Ga0209284_10004748_pt1 | contig 14866 bp, 7 predicted proteins | sample FRY03_FD_187211 | JGI IMG/M metagenome (GOLD analysis project Ga0209284, IMG submission 187211) | Freshwater microbial communities from Lake Fryxell liftoff mats and glacier meltwater in Antarctica - FRY-03 (SPAdes) (version 2) | ecosystem: Environmental > Aquatic > Freshwater > Ice > Glacier... | reverse complement strand
AGCTTTTTCAACAACCATATTCATCTGAACCACCTGATGGGGAAGGGTTGCGCCCGCTTCAGTTTCGGCAATTAATAAAAGCTGGTTTATAAGCAATCGGAAGTGATCACATTTATCAGAAATTTCGCCAAGGGTTTCGCGATATTCTTCCGGAGTCCGATCCCTTGCAAGGGCCAATTCAGAAGCTGCGCCAATTGCGGCAAGTGGGGATCTTAATTCGTGAGCTGCGTTGGCAACAAATTCCCTCTTTTTTTCGATGAAGGTCGCAATCCGATCAAGAAAGCCATTGATGGTGATTGTGAGCCTATCAAGTTCATCCCCTGTGCCTTTAATGATAAACCTTTCCGTAAGATTCTGGGGCCTAAGCTTTGAAGTCGTATTAATAATATCTGCAATAGGCTTTGTAGCTTGAACAGCAAGAATGTAGCCACCAACCGGGGCAATCAGCACGACAAACCCCATCGAAGCGAGCATTAGCCAGCTTAAGCTTTGGATATCTTCCTCGATGAGATCCATACGAGATCCCACCCGGAAACCTGAGAAATCTATCGCAGCACTTCCTTGAAGGCTTTTATCAAGAAAGCGAAACCCTTCAGCGGTGAGCAGTTTACCAGAGCTTTTTATGGGATTTTTAGGTAGAGGCTTCCCTTCAAGATCCAAACTGCTGAATACGAGTTTATTTTTCTTATCATACATCTGGATAAATAGGCCGCGATGCTTATGGCTGGCGGTATGCCTTTCAATTTCCGCACGAATAGCTTTGATATCCGGATGCATTGCATCTGCTGCAAGTTGAATTTCGATGGCATCTTCCCTAAGCAGTTGATCGGTTTCACGCAAAATAGTCACCCGAAAAGAAGTCCGTAATGCTAGAAGGGTAAGAAACACAGAAATCAAAACCACGGAAATATTCCAAAGCATAAGACGAAAACGAAGCGTTTTGAACATAGACTTAATTCGTAATAAGAACATAGCCACGGCCTCGTACTGTCTCGATTGGTGCAACCTCAGGACACTTCTTTAGTTTATTACGCAATCGGTTGATATGCACTTCAATAACATTGGTTGCGCCCTCCCAATCAGATTCCCAAAGATATTCGCAAAGCATGCGTTTAGGTAGTACTTGGCCTACATTTCTTATAAGAAGCTCAAGGATTGAAAATTCTGTAGGGGAAAGGATAATTTCGGTTTTCCCTGCAAGCACCCGCCTCGTGGTTAGATCCAGCAGCAACCCGCCTGCTTCCAAGGTAGGGGAAGGCTTCAAGGTGGCCCTTCTGCAAACAGCATCGATACGGGCTAATAACTCAGGAAACGCAAAGGGCTTTACAACATAATCATCCGCACCTGCTTTTAATCCTGCAACTTTTTCTTCAACCGATCCCAACGCAGTAAGAAGAATAACCGGGGTTTTATCCCCCGATAATCGAATTGTTTTAAGAAATTCCATTCCTGACAATTTGGGCAACATTAGATCAAGAATAATCGCATCATACTGATGGGTTTTTGCTTGTTCCAAACCCAATTGACCATCTTTCTCCCAAACGCATTCAAAATCTTTCTCAACAAAACCTTTTTTAAGATTTTTTCCAATAATCACATCGTCTTCTACCAATAATATTTTCATAGTTCTCCCATTTAATCCTTAGCCTACAAAACCTTACATGAAGGATTAGTAATTATTGCAGTTCAAAAGGCTAAGCTTACAGATTTGTAATCATAACAAGGTTGTGAAAACCAGACTTAAAATCATAATAGGAATATAGATTATTATTCAAAACTAAGGTTTATACTTTAATGATAAAAACACCTTCTGCAAAATCACTATTCACCGATGCTTGGGCGGGATTCTTTGTCTTTTTGATTGCCCTCCCCCTTTGCTTGGGGATTGCCTCTGCAAGCGGCTTTCCCCCCATCGCAGGGATCTTCACCGCCATTATTGGTAGCGTTATCCCCCTCTTTTTCAGCAATTCGGAATTAACTATTAAAGGGCCAGCTGCTGGCTTAATTGCAATTGTTGCTGGTGCTGTGCAGGAATTGACCGAAATCTATGGCCCCACTAGCAATGACCCTATGCTAGCTTACAAATTAACTTTGGGCATTGGGGTAACTGCGGGCGTTTTACAAATATTTTTTGGGCTGATCAAGGCAGGAAAATTTTCTGATTTCTTCCCCAAGGCGGCTGTCCATGGGATGCTTGCAGCTATTGGTATTATTATATTTTCCAAACAAGTTCATGTGCTTTTTGGCGTAACGCCACTTTCGAAAACACCCTTTGCACTTTTAGGTGAAATTCCTGCAACCATCATGCATTGGAACCCTGAAGTGTTTTGCATCGGCGCCTTAAGCTTGATAATGCTATTTGGATTACCCATGCTACCAGACAAAATCAGAAAAGTTTTACCTGCCCCAATGGTCGTATTGCTCTTAGGAATAACTCTTGGATATGTCTTCGATCTTGAACATGAGCACATCTACCTTTTTTTAGACAGCCATGAATACATGCTTGGGCCTAAATTTCTGGTCACCATTCCCGAGAACATTCTTAAAGGCATAACATTCCCCGATTTCAGCGCAGTTTTTACCCTTACCGGGGCAAAGTGGATTTTATTATTCTCCATAATTGGAACCTTGGAATCGATGATCAGCGCCAAGGCTGTTGACATGCTTGATCCTGAAAAACGAAAAACCAACCTTGATAGTGATATGCTTGGCGTTGGTGTCGCAAACACCGCTGCTGCACTGATTGGTGGCTTACCTATGATTTCTGAAATCCTCCGCAGCAGGGCTAACATCGATAACGGGGCCAAAAGCAGATTTGCGAACTTCTTTCATGGCATGTTTCTTTTACTATTCGTTGCCCTTGTACCATGGCTAATCCATAGCATTCCCTTGGCATCGCTTGCTGCACTTCTGGTTTATACTGGCTACCGGTTAGCATCGCCGGGCGAGTTTATTAAAACTTATAAAATCGGACCCGAGCAGATCCTTGTTTTTGCCACCACCACCATTGCAGTTTTAGCGACCGACCTCTTGGTTGGTATTGCAATCGGTATTCTCATGAAGATTATAATTCACCTCTGGGATGGGGCAAGATTAAGGCATTTATTCCAACCAGATCTTACAATTAATGTGGTAGATTCTGATCATGTTGTTTTAAAAGTTCGGGGCGCAATGATATTCACCAATTGGCTATCCTTTAAAGGAAGTTTGAAAAAAGTGGAAAGTTACAAAGAAATTACTATTGATTTGGCCGGTTCCAACCTCGTTGATCATACCGTAATGGAAAACCTTGAAGGGTTGATCCATGAACCACATGCTAAAAATGGAAGGATTGAAGTTACTGGGTTGGATGAACTTAAACCGGTTTCCAAGCATCCCAATTCTGCACGAAAAAGCATAGTGATGGCCAACCCTTTTTACAAACCAAAAACTTAACAATACTGCACTAATTTACTTACTTGATTAAAATTCTAATTTCATTTAAGATTTAAAATTATGAGTTTCAATTTGGATACACCAATAAATGGCCCATTCAGAAGATAGGCAAGATTGTCCTGAAAATAATTTTGCCTATCTTCGCGAGGTCATATGCAACGCTGCACATCTTCTTCCCGCACAAGGCCCGATTACAACCTTTGTCCACCACAACCCACTTCATCTTTTTGAGAACAAGCTTTTTCACCCGAGTTTAATTGAAGCGGGGCAAATTTTTGGCACGCAAATGTATTTGTCTGAAGAAAGATATCATCAAGAATTATCCAAGGGACGCATCCTTTTTTCAGATGTTGAAAAAATCCTTAAAACCCTATTAGGATCTTCAGCAAACGATATTATTATTGAACAAAGTTCCCGATTCGATATTTGCCTTAGTATGCTTCGCAATTTGCCTGTAACCGCTTCTGAAAATGAATCGAAATGGTTTATTGCCAACTCAAAACGACTAGACAAATTAGTAAGACCAGGCGCTTCCGATGATAAAAAACACCTCAATCTAATGCTTGAACATTGCCTTTTTGGCATTGCACAAGTTGAAATTAATCACGCCACTTCTGAACCAGAGCGCTTTCGTGATTTGATTCTTGAAGTGACTGGGCAAGATACCGACTTATTAGTTAATGAACTTTTAATTCGGTTTTGTGGCGCTTTTCTCGACCAAGGTTTTGCCATATGGGAACTTCCCTACCGAAAAGAAGGGTTTATTTTCGCCTTCCGAAACTTTTGTATCTCGAACCCTTCCTTACTTGGGGCTTGGGCCAAGAATCTTCCCGATATTTTAAAACAAACCTCACAAGCTAATTTTAATCCCCTCGATTTAATCCAAGATTCACTTCTAATTTTAGGCATCGATAAAAAAGATTGGGAACCCTTTATCACCCAAAGCTTGCTTGCCATCCGGGGTTGGGCAGGGATGATCCACCAAATTGTTACTAGGCCAGATAAAGTGCCTCATCCGGTTGCTAGCGATTGCTTAACCGAATTCCTTGCAATCCGATTATTACTTGATCGGCTCGCAATTAAAAAAGTACTAAAAGAATACTCATTTACCTATGCAACCAAAGATACACTGAAGCACGAACTTAGAAAGTTAAAAGAATCTCGTGTTAAAAAACCTGATCTCATTTCCCCGGGGTTAGAAGCTTTCAGCCTAGCGATGGATTTGAAATGGGATAAAAACATTCGATTTTTTTCATCTTCAGATTGGACTAAAATCGCACTCGAAATCGAATCTTTTTCCAATATGGAACGCAGGCGGGTTTTTCACCTCGCCTACGAAAAATCCCTCTACCGCCAAGCACTTGATAGTATCCTCACTCGGCCTGCCTTACAATCTGCAGAACCACCTACATACCAAGCCGTTTTCTGCCTCGATGAACGCGAAGAATCTTTACGCAGGCATCTCGAAGAAGTCGATCCATTTTTTGAAACCCTAGGGATTGCGGGCTTCTTTAACACCCCAATGTATTTTAAAGGCGAGCACGAATCTTTTTATACGCCTCTTTGTCCGATTATTATCACCCCTGCACACTGGGTTGAAGAAATTCCCGAAGAAGAATTCATCAAGGCTTACCGTTCTCAGGCAACCGTTATTCGCACTATGCAAATGGCTAGCCATCGACTTCATATTGGCTCGCGTGGTTCCTTCTGGGGGGTTTTTCTTTCTGCTGGGGTCGGCATCTTAACTTCCATCCCGATGGCACTTACTATTCTTTTCCCCAGGCTTTCTGCCAAAATTAAAAATTATTTTGCTCCCTTAAATAGCAATACCCACACCACTAAACTCAAACTCGAACGGTTCAACGAAACCCCCGGACCTGGGGAAAATCATATCGGGTTTTCCCTTTCTGAAATGGCTACCATGGCGGAACGATTCCTTCGCGACATCGGGCTTACCAACAACTTCTGTAAGCTGATCTTTATTTTTGGGCACGGCTCCACCAGCGTTAATAACCCACATCAATCAGCCTATGATTGTGGCGCTTGCGGTGGCTCCCCTGGTGGGGCTAACGCCAGAGCTCTCTCTCAAATTCTTAACGATAAACGCGTTCGAGCTATTTTATTTAATAATGGGATTTCCATCCCTGATGAAACTTTTTTCCTTGGGGGCCTTAGTAACACCAGCAAAAATCATGTCAGCTTTTTTGATAAACAACTTTTGCCTCAATCTCATTCTTTAACTTTCGAAAAAGCTAAAGCTTCTTTATACGCTGCTTGTAAGCGTAACGCCCACGAACGATGCAGAAGATTTTATTCTGCACCTCTTGATATTTCCTTGGACGATGCACACAGGCATGTCGAAGGACGCACCGCAGACCTTGCACAACCAAGGCCCGAATTAGGACATGCCACCAATGCTTTTTGCATTGTTGGTAGACGACAACGAACCAAGGGGATTTTCCTCGACCGCAGGGCTTTCCTCGTTTCCTACGATCCCACTCAAGATAACGACAATAATGATATTCTTAATCGTATTTTAAATGCGGCTATGCCCGTTTGCTCTGGGATCAATCTTGAGTTTTTCTTTTCCCAGATCGACCCCACGGGCTGGGGTTGTGGCACAAAACTCCCACACAATCCTACCTCTTTTCTTGGGGTTATGGATGGGGCGGCCAGCGATCTTAGAACCGGACTTCCCTGGCAAGTTGTTGAAATTCACGAAGCCGTTCGATTATTATTCCTAATCGAAACCACTGCAGAAATTATGCTCAAAATTCTTGACCGCTGCCCTCCCCTTGCTAACCTCTGCTACAACGGGTGGATCAACCTCGCTATCCTTGATCCCGAATCTGCAAAGGCTCAAATTCTTAAAGGAAAGACTTTTGTTCCCTATCACCTTTCCGAAAATAAAGTCCCAACTTCTCCTTCTTCTTTTGATTGGTATCAAGGAAAAAGAGAACACTTAGACTATCCTCACATTTCTGGTAATCAAGTTTCCAAATCATTTACTGAAAAGGCATATTCCTAATGAGCCGTTTGGAAACTACTCTCGATTTTTTTGCTGCAATGGCAATTTTCTCCCCACTTGCATTAGCCTGCTTCTTCGTTCTTGCATTCATATTGCACATCAAACTGCCTGAAAAATTTATCGCTTTAATCGTACAACTTTCTGTATTTATCGCCCTTTTTGGAATCGTTTCCCTAGGCACTCTTTTTCTTTACCACAAACTTAATAAGTTCGAATATGAACCTTTCCCAACCTTTCATCTTGAATCTTTCCATTTCGATTTTCAATTTTACTTCGATTGGTTATCACTCTCTTTTGCTACGCTTGCTCTTTCACTCTGTTTTGTTATCGCTTTTTTCTCACAGCGCTATATGCATCGCGAACCAGGCTACCAACGCTTTTTCGTTTTATATTCCATCTTTGTTACAGGCATTGTCATTGCTTCCCTTGCGGGTACTATCGAGGCTTTATTTGTTGGCTGGGAAATGGTGGGGCTATCCTCCGCTCTTCTGGTTGCTTTTTATCACGAACGCATCATGCCCACCCGCAATGGTTTGCATCTCTGGATTGTCTACCGTATTTCTGATACTGCTTTATTTGGAGCTAGTTATTTATTGCATCACGCTCTTGGCGAAGGTTTTTTCAAACTCATTATTGATCAAGGTAAAGCTGGCCTTGTCAACGAAGCATCATCTTCCATTCTTGTTGGTGCGGGGGTTTTAATTTTTATTGCTGCCGCCTGCAAATCTGCTCTTTTCCCTTTCTCCGGCTGGTTACCTCGAGCTATGGAAGGACCTACCCCTTCTAGTGCAATTTTTTATGGCGCTCTTTCTATTCACCTTGGTGCTTTCCTTCTCCTTCGATTAAATCCCATCATTCAACTCTCACCCACACTTGCTTGGGTTGTTGTGATTATGGGACTTCTAACAACTTTATTTTCTGGAATCATTGCCAACGCTCAAACCGATATTAAAAGCATTCTTGCCTACGCCACCCTAACCCAAGTAGGAATGATTGTTGCAGAGATTGGCTTTGGTTTAGAAATTTTACCCCTTATTCATATTATTGGTCACGCAAGTTTACGAACCTACCAGTTTTTAAGGGCACCTTCCTCTTTTCAATATTATAAAAGCTTGGAAAATTCTCTGGGCAAAACGGATTTAAACAAAAATTCAACCACGATTATGCCTAATTATCTTTCTTTAGCCATTTACAGTTTTGCTTTAAATCGTGGCGGGATGGATGATATGCTTGAAAGATTTATCATCACGCCATTTCTTTTAATTTTTAAATTAGCAGATATTATTGAAAAGAATTGGCTTATGCTTCTAACAGGCCCTCAAAAAGCTGCATCCAAAGACGGAGTAACAAAATAGTGAACGCAACTACTCTACCATTTTTGGAAGCAAGTATTGGGATCTGCCTTATAGGTGTGATTTTTACTTCTTTAAGCAAGTCGCAAGAAAAAATCCGACAAATCACCATTAACTCTTCCTTCTTTTCCACACTCTGTTGCCTGATCGCTTCCTACCTTTCTTTCTCTGGATTTCAGGGATATCTTCAACTTGATAGCTTTTCTGCACCACTCCTTGCACTTAATTCCATCCTTACCTTCACAATTTTATTTTGCACGCCACGCACCAAATTCATTGGCGCTCTAACCCCCTTTCCTGCCATTCTGGTTTTACTTTCCCAAATCTGGGTGATCCTGTTTACCTCCAACACGAATTCCTATTTGTTATTTGCGCTGCTACTTATTGAACCAATGATCCCCCTACTCGATCTTATACGAAGGGGTGAAAAAACCAGAGTCTTCCTATTTCATTTTGTCCCCTACTGGCTCAGCGCTATTGTCTTATTTACCAACCTGCTTCCCTTTGAAGCCAATAGCTTTCTTATCATTCTAATGGTGATCATTCGTACTGGAATTTTTCCCTGTCACGCTTGGGTTAGCTCTTTAATGAACCAAGGCAGCTTCACGATTTCTCTACTTTTTATGCTCCCTATGCCCTCCATTATTTTTCTTCTTTTTAACCATAACTTGCTTCACGAAAATCACGCAGCAGAATACTTATCTTGGTTAGCAATTATAAGCGTGATATATTTTTCAGGGCTTACTCTAGTGCAAAAGAACCTTCGTGATTTTTACGCCTACCTAATCCTTGCTTTTTCCGCAATGCTTATTCTTGGAATTTGCACTGATGAAACTGCAGAACTTACTGCTGCTTACTCTCTTCGAAACGCACTCTGTATTGGCCTTACAGGAATTGGTATTGTTATTCGTTCCCTTGAAGCTAGGCACGGGCGACTATCACTTTTTTTAAACCACGGTTTTTATGAAACAACTCCGCTCCTTGGAATTGCTTTCCTTTTATGTGGACTTGGCTGCGTTGGATTTCCGGGAACTTCTGCCTTTATTAGTTTCGAAATCCTTGCAGATGAAGTAATCCCATATTCCCCTTATTTTGGTATGGTTTGTGTCTTTTCTGAAGCTCTTCTTTCTATTGCGTTACTTATGGTTTACTTCAAGCTTTTTTGTGGTGTCAAAATTACAAAATCGGAAATCTTTAAAGTTAGGCTAAGGGAAGCAATCGCTCTATGGACTCTTATTTTTCTTGTTTTTGGTGCTAGATTTCTTCCTCACGCAGATATTACAAGCAGCCACCATGCTCTTGAACTATTGCTAAAAAAACAGCAACAGCACTAACTTTCAATCCTTTCAATTCCTATATAATGACATTAGTAAAGTTCACTTTCAATTATTTGAATATATATTTATTACTCTATTCTATGGTGAATCATCAAACGACTTTTTAGCTTTGTTTATCTTTCTATCACTATGCTTATCCACATGTTTATTAGTTACCCTGTAATTGCTTTTGAAAACCTTCGCATCGCAATTGATGAAGCCAATAAAATTAAAGACCCTAAACAACGGCTCGATTCGCTCCGGGCTGCCTCCGAGAAAATCACCGTTTCATGAAAGAAAACTTCATGGTGTGGGATATCCTTTCTAAAGCTGCATTGGCCCCTTCTAAAATGCAAGATGTTGCAAAGCAAGCGGATACCCTTCGCACCAGTCTGCTTGCACCAATCATGATTCTTACTTTCAAGCTTAAAGCTGAAGCCCCTGTTCCTGCTGGTTTCCCCGCACCCACTCCGATTGGCGTTGTCGAAATTAAAAAACTCCCCATCTACAGAATGGCAAAAGTTAACAATTTCTTCACCCTTTTCCATTACATCAAGAAAAACAATATTGAAATGGACATGGCAGAGAAAAAATGGCAAGTTCGCCGAATCATCCATGGCTTTTTTTTATCAGGAAACTACTCTTGGCAAAACAGGATCGCAGGGAAATGCTGCAGTTCTTGATACCACAGAAGGCATGGTCGCAAGTGTTGGAATATTCGGTTCGCCCACCTCTTTAGCGATGGTTTCTGTAAGGCAAAGCTTATCGAAAAAATCAAACCCACTCCCGAAGCTTATGAAATAGCAGGGAAATTAAAGGTCATGAGATACAACAACCCCTTCATGCCAGACAAACTTCGCTACTAAAAAATAATCATCTTAGCCCGCTTACCCAAACCTTAATTTCTTATTGCTGCGGTGGGCTCGCTTCCCGTATCATTGCGCCGTTTTCCTCACTCAAAATCAATATCGAAAACTTCTCGATCGGTGATTTCTCAGGTGTGCTAACCGTTGCATAATCAAATCTGCCACGCACATCCGTATAACCATCTTTGTGAAATTTCACCCCCTGAGCAGTCCTCGAATAAACCTTCACATAGACTTTCGAAAGGGGCTTGGAAGTTGCCACATCCACCACTTTAACCTGCCCATAAGTTTCGATTACCTGCACCGACATGGCATTGGCGTAATAAGGAAGAGAAATCGTTTTAGCGCCTGCGGATATTTCCACAAGCACATTCTTTTTTACATATGCCTCAGGTAGTTGGAAAGAAATCTTGGTTTGCCCCTTAATCAGTTCCAAAGCTTGGGAGGCATTTGGTTTGATAAACGAAAATTGATTACCAGATTGCTGCACAAAGGGATTTCTACTGAATAAAAGTTCTACATCCATGAGGTAGTAATTCACTTTTACAGAACTTAGGTTCTGATAGTTCAGATTGATTTTTTTAGCATCGATGTTGAAATCAAAGCTCGCTTCACTCGCAGCAAGTTGGGCCTGTTTTTGCTCTTTGCTTTCAGGATCAACAACCTTGGCATCTTTGCCTTCAGCTTCATCAAGCTGATTCAGAATTGTGGTAAAAGTGTTTTTCCAACGATCCACAGGGTGGTTGGTGTACTTAAGGGCGATAGTGCGGGCCCTAGGGTATTCTTGGGTATAAAAATCAAGATACGCCCTGCAGTAATCGTATTGCATCGATGTTGCGATTTTCGCAGGATCAACCTGACCGAAATAAGCCAACGCCTCTTCAACCCTATCTTGCAGCAACAGGTAATAGGTTGCAGCCAACAAATCAGCATCGTTAAGCTTGGTGCGATAAGAAAGGGTTTTAAGAAATCGCTGGTATTGCTCGAGCAATCTATCGTTGACGATCTGTCTTGCCTGCCCTAAGGAATGAGCACGAGCGTTGACTAAAGGTTTGTATTCCAGATGTTCATATTGCCCAAAAGCAACTGGGTTGTAATTAAGAATCTTGCAATCGATGGGTCCGCCACAGTCTGCAATAATTTTTCCAGAGTTCAAAAGATACTGCCTGATCGCATTAACATCATCGTGCAACACGCCATAGGCCCAAAGTTCATTATTATACAAATGCCTGTCTTGCAAAAGTTTGATGACACTTGCGAAAAATGTTTTATCTTTCATCCTGAAAGCGATCTTCAAAAGATTAAGCGAGCGAACATTTTCCCGCTCTAGAAAATCAAGCACTTCTTGATTGCTGCCTTGCTGTGAAACATAATCCCACGAAGAGATATCAAGCTTGCTGGGCTTTGCAAAAACATCAAACATAAAGGGTTTAGATGATGCAACAAATTTCTCATTCTTAGCAACATGAACAGGAAAGTGTTTAAATTTCCCGGGCACAGGAAAGTAAAAGAAGTAATCAATCGTCTGGGTTCGGTAGGGTTCTAAATTCACAAGTATCGAGCTGGTAAACTGGCCGTTGTTTAGCGCAATCGAACCCACGGGCAACTGTAATAACACCGTAAGTTTTTGCCTCGAGGAAGTGGGATTGGTAACCACCACCTGACAACCATAAACGGTATGAACCACAAATTCACCCGAGATGAACTTATCAAGTTTTTCGCCATTCTCTTCACGGAAGCGATCGCCTTGCTTATAAAAGTTCTGGCTTACAAGAATGTTAATTTGATCTTTAAGAGGTTCTGCAGGCCGAACTTCTTCATGGAATACGATAACAGGGCCTGCAGGTTTAAACTCCATACTACCACCAGCAAACTTGACTTCTGCTTTCTTCGATTCAAAGGGAAGATCAAGTACGGAAAGAGCAAACATCATTTCAGTAAAATTGCGTGAAGCTTCAGGAAAATGTTTACTCAAGAAAGGTTTCGAAACATCGAAGGATGCGTAATCCTTCCAGAAAGAAGTAACATTCACCAAGCTCGCTATTTGAGATTGAATGGGAAGGTGATAATAATTATTTTCGGCCCATTCCATTGTGGGGTCGATTTTCAGATATAGCAGCTTTAAAGTGGAAGAAAGGGCCCTACTGCGGTGGAAGGAACTTTCATCCTTGGCTCTATCCATAATCATATCTTTTTCTGCGCCTTCTCGATCCCGAAGTTCCATTAAATTTTCGTTTTCCTTACCAGAACTTCTGCCATCTTTTCCCGCCATTTGTTTCTTAGAAGCATCCATGGGTGCAGCGGTTGCGGCAGGGGCGGCTTTGGATTTGTTGGAAATGGCGGTGCCATCTAGCGCGCCACCACCTGCCATACCAGGCGCAGGTATACCATTACCTTTGAAGGCGCCCATGCCCTCTGCCTGCTCTGCGCGCTTAAGTTCCGGCCTTAAATTCTGCTTTTCCATCTGGGCGTTAACGCCAAACTGATCTCGACCCGACAAATCATCCACCTTGATCGAGGTATCAAACAGCATCACTAATTGCTCTAGGTTTGGTGGTATAAGCTTCAACATATCATCAAGATGACGCTGGGTTATTATTCCTTGCTCTTTGATTCTTTGAGCCAGCAAAACTCTTTCCACCACATTCAGCCGATCGTAATTCCAGGCTTCAAGAAATGAATCCAATGGCGATTGCAACAACCAAAGATCCATAAAAGTCTTATCTTTTTTGTTTGCAAGGTAGGGCAAAACAACCTCTTTAAAGAAGGCTGCATCTTTTTTATAAATAAAGAAATTCAATTCGTGGCTGGAATACTTGGAATAAAGCTTTCTCTTTTCTTCGATCTTGAGCTTGGGCCAAGTTGTTACAAAGGAAAACTCCTTAAGATTCTCGTTTTTCGAAAGCGTAGCGTATAGGCTATAAACTTTGCCTAGCGTATCATAAGCTTCAAATCTGCTGCCCGAAAGATCTTCAATTTTGAAGTTGGCATCGGCATTTAAAACCGAAACTTGTTTCTGCTGGGTGAAATGTTTTGCAGGGTCGAGGCCCTTGCTGAAACTTAAATCGAGGAAACCCGCGGCCTGCTCAGGCAGGGAAACAAAGCGCGCCGTGGTGCTAACAGGGTCGACCGCAACCACATTTATCATTGCGTGTTTTCCAAGGTCTTTCCTTGGGATTTTGATCACCCCATCCTTGTCTGGAATAAGATTTAATAGAACACCTGAAGAATCTGCGAGATAATCTAAATTCGCAAAGCCCCCCGCAGCACTAACGCCTCTTGAATCCACTACTGGGGCACCAGGAGGGGGCATCGCTGCACCTGCTTCCCCCTTACTTTTGCGTAGAAATTCTTCGCCACCAACTGCAGCCTGTTCGCCTGTTTGGGTAGAGCGGATAACCCAAGGGTTTAAAAGAAGCATGGGCCTTTCCAGCATGTTGCCTGGGTATTTTTTCTGCCCCTTGCGATCAAGCACATATCGGTATTCATCCCCAATATTGCGGCCTGAAAGGTAGACCGACTCGGAGTAGCCAGGAATAATGCCATCAAGTTCTGCATCGCGGATTTTCCCTAAATCGTGATAAGCAGAAAACTCTGGGTGGTAGCGGGTTGCATAAATGTGAACCCTTGCAACCGCAGATGAATCCTTCAAGCGGATCACCATTCCTTTTTCATCGGTGGTAACACTTTGGATTTGAACTGGCTTAAGTAAGGGAAGTCGCATGTACCTAATATTGCCTAGCACAAATCCCGCTTCCACAACGCCAGCAACAATCCTGATTCGGATTTTCTCACCGGCTCTTTTTACATATAAATCGTAATCACCAGCTTCTGCGCCCTTGATTTCTAACATTCCATCCTTGATGGAAAGCACTGCAAATACATCGGTTCGGATAACGCCACCCACCATCGCAAACAACGCATAATCGCTACGCAGAACAGTAACCCCTGTACCCATGTGGGGAAGGGCGATCGTTTCGCCCAAGCGCGCATGGATTAGCTGCTTGTAAGTATGATGATCAGAATTTAGCACCCAATTATGAGAGGTGCCTTCTGGGCCGGTTGCAGAAACATTTTGAATATCAACAAGGGGCCCAAGATTGATGCGCCCAAGATTATCTGTTTTTAATGCTACCTGAATTGGATTTTTAAAATCCCGATGCTTGATCACCAACGAAACAGATCGGTCCATCCGTGCTTCACCCGAACGACCCAACAACTCAATAACATAATCATTACCAAACTTTGCAAAGTGCAGATCTTCGATTTTTTCAGAACGCTCGATCTGGTTGATTTGCACCAAATGCATCGCTGAAAGATCCACAGTCTTTGCAAGGCTAAGATTCTTAACCTTGGCTGCAAGGGTGATGTTAAGGTTAGACAATCTTGCAGGCACCCTGATTTCATGCACCGATTCACGATCTTCAAACAATTTGAAATCAGCCACTTCAACCGTGCTTGCTATTCCAGAAAGATCCGTCGAGGTAATTAGCAACCGCACATCCTCCAACATCTTGATCGAAACAGGAACGCCATTCAACTTTAAGGAGGGTCGAACTACAACTTGTGCAGTTTTCAAGGAAAGCATTGATTCTCTATCAACATGAATCCCGGCCTGCAATTGATAAGCTTCGGGCAGGTGATTGATTGAATCTAAAGAGGAAAATCCTAAATTCGAAATCACGATGGGCCTTTGGCCAGGTGAAGCACTAAACGGAATAGTGATGGAGCCATCCTTATCAGCCTTGTATTCTTGGCCACCGAGCCAAACCGTTGCATCCTTGATTACTTGTTTATTTTCATCGATGATGTTAAGAAATTGACCATCGGGCCCAGCAGTACTAAGCGCCCGAAGTTTTCCCTTGTGAA
>Ga0209284_10004747_pt1 | contig 14875 bp, 15 predicted proteins | sample FRY03_FD_187211 | JGI IMG/M metagenome (GOLD analysis project Ga0209284, IMG submission 187211) | Freshwater microbial communities from Lake Fryxell liftoff mats and glacier meltwater in Antarctica - FRY-03 (SPAdes) (version 2) | ecosystem: Environmental > Aquatic > Freshwater > Ice > Glacier... | reverse complement strand
TCCAGTGCCAATACTGCTCTCGTCGTCAACGCTTTGACGATGGCTATCGAACGTCGTCGCACCACCAACGAGACGGTCATACATTCTGACCACGGCGTTCAATTCACGTCTTGGGGTTTTAGCGAGCGTGCCGTTAGCTATGGGCTTCTTCCCTCAATGGGAACCATCGGTGATTGTTTCGATAATGCTGTTATCGAGTCATTTTGGAGTCGTGTCCAAGTCGAGCTTTTGGATCGTCAGTCCTGGAAGACTCGACTTCAACTCTCAACAGCCATGTCCGATTACATCGAGATGTTCCACAATCGCCAACGACGGCACTCAGCGCTAGGCATGCTTTCACCAGTCGAGTTCGAACTCGAGCTACAATTCAAGCAATTGACAATGGCGTAATTAAAGAAATCTGCCTACACAAAACACGGTACATACCAAAAACTCCACAAAAAATAGGGCACGCCACTCCGCGTAAAAACTGCTTTCGGGCACGTCAAGTATTCGACAACACCGTTGAATCGAATGCCCTCGGGCGACCATCACTGCGATGGTCGCCCGCCGGCTTTTGGGTTGATGGTTCCCTTCAACAACTCTGTGGCCAGCTCATGAACCGCCAGATCGGCTTCGAGGTGCTTGATCTGGCGACGTGCGGCGCTGAGCTCGTTCACTTCGGTTGTTGTCAGTCCAGGCTCTTGACCACTGTCAACGCGATATTGACGTCGCCAGGCGTAGATCGACTGGCCACTCACCCCGAGTTCCTCGGCCACTTCTCGAACGAACTTTCCGCTCTCAAGCAAACCGATTGCTCGTCGGCGAAGCACCGGATCGTGTTCTCGTCTTCCCATACTGTCCTCCTTGGTAGATGACAGTAGCGAAATCAATTAATCCGACTACACAAAACACGGTGCATACCAGTTACCCCGTCAAACTAATCCTCTCATTTGCAGGGTTGAATCGACACTACGGAGAGATTCACCCCGACATCTCGCGATAATGTCGTCTTGAGGCGTCCATTTCGTGCTGTGATCGTAATGATCGTGTCCGGGATTGATGTCAGTGGATCATTGCAGTCAACGTATCCTAAGTCAACTGCCGACTTTAAGTCGTTATCAAACGCCTTGGCGAGAATTCCATCCCACTCGTATGAACGGTATTCGCGTCCGCGTGCATTGAATCTACTTGTCGTCTGGTCATCGAACATTATAAAACGTGCATTTTTAAGTTCGTTCGAGTTTTGAAGAGCGGTAATTACCTGATCTTGCTTTAGAGAATCCAGATAGTAGAGATGCATATTAGTGACATTCCAAAACACGCAAATCCCTATGAGGAAAGTCGTGCATTGGCGCTTGAACGTGGAGTCCACCTGGCCTAACAGGCCGACAATTATTAATGCAAAACCCAAACCAAGCAGCAACTGATGTCGTGAATCCCAATCACTGGCCCGGGGAACAAAATTCAGGAGCCATTCTGAGATGTCGACCAATCGACCGGAGGTTACATATGGGAATGCGCCGATTGCGGTAATTGAAATCCCAGCAACGATGAATCCGTATCTATTGCCCTCACGAGATCGTTTCTTAGTCGAGTTTACGAACCACAAGATCAACATCGCGCAGGAAACCAAAAGCAGCAGGCCCCTGGCAATACCCGACCGCTGAGGCGTTAGATACGCCAATGCCGCCCCTTGCGGCGGATTTATTCGACGGCTAATTATCCAATAGAGAGGCGCTAGCGAGGCCAAGGTTGCAGTGGACAAATATGAGGACACCCTGCGTGGATTTAGCACCAACAGCCTCGTGTACAGGAAGTGTAAACACGGTAGTGCAAAGAACGTAATCAGAGAAAGCGTCGAGAAACTCATCAGAAAGAGCGGAATCGACAGAGATCGCACAAGGCGAGATCGTTTAGTAACCAGTAGATACCAACCTAAAAAAAAGAAGAAAAACGAATAAGAGTACACAAATTGTCCCATTGCGACACGAGCAGAATTGATTGGCAGAATTAAGAACAAAATGGTGATCAGCCGGACTTGTTCAGGATGCAAAAGCTTGACCGCGCTAAGAATATGAAAGAGGCACCAACCAGCTGCAAAGAAGCAAAAAAGCGTGATCAGTCTAAATAACTCGGGTCGGCTGCCGAGGACGTCTATCTGAAAAAAGCCATGTATCGGTGAGTACCCGAACCCATCCCAGTAGTCCTTCGTTCCATCATCGGACAGAGTGAAGTAGGTATACCAGTCGTCCCAAAAATATGACTTAAGAAACAACATCTCGAGGCAGTACGACAAGCCGTAAGTCGGTAGGGCCAATTTCCAGGGAAATCTAGGCGTTTGAATTTGTTGATCCGTTGCCACAGTTTGTTGCACCAGTCAATGGTAGCAGTTTACTTGCCTGCACGGATCGAAAAACTAATGGGCGTCAGCGACTTTTTGTCCAACGATTAACAAACTTTGACCAAACGGGGGGCTAATCCGTTTCTCAATTGTCCGCAAGACTGGAATTACCATTCGATCCCATATGCGCAAGACGACCCCGTCGCTCGGCCGCATCCGACACATTTTCATGCCAACAAGCCACGCAAACCACCCAAGAGAATTTACGTATCTGAGTTCAATCGTTGTGAACCCAGCGCCCTCAAGTAGCGCCATTGCGCTACGTTTCGTATAGCGACGGAAATGCCCTACTTCGCGGTCGAATTTGCTCATTAACACTGGACTCGCCGGTACAAATGCGACGATGTATCCTCCGGGTTCGAGTGCCCGATACGCAGATGCGAAGGCTTCGCGATCTTCCGATATATGTTCAATGACGTTTAGTGAGACAACACACGAATACTCTTCTTGGACTAATTCGCCCAGTCTTTCCATCTCAAGTTGCGTCACCGAAACGTTGCTGTTCAATTCGAATCGCTTCAAAAGCAATGCAAACCTACTTGATGAGCTCTCTGACAGCGTCATACGTTCAACACCAAAGTCGAGCCACTCCATGGCGTAGTCCCCCAATCCTGAGCCGATTTCAATGGGGTTCTTTCCTAGGTATGGGAAGGTTAGGTGGGCGAGCCAATTTCGATAGTTGACCGCACTCTGGGTCACTTCAAGAATTTCTGTTTGATAGTTGTCGTCACTCATTTTTGCTATTCCTGATGTCAAGTTCGGCGAGAGCCAAGACCTGTACTACTTGATTTCCGAGCGACAAATCTGAGATCGCTTCCCGTTGTGAAATGATCATCGCGCGAAAATCGTTCAGTGCCGCATCGAGCGGGCGGGGTAAAAGCGGTATTGGTATCTCTTCATAACCCGTGTTCTTAGAGGAATTGTTGTGGTGGATTTTGATTGTCCCCCTATCGAAGTCATCAAGATCGATGATTCCGTGCTCTTGCACGACTGAAATCTTGCGGGTTCTTTTTGGGAAGGCCGTACCAAATATCGATGTACTCTTGATGCCATCGCTGAATTGTAATTCTAATCTGACATTATGTCGCTGCTGATCGCCGATGGTCTCCACGATGTTTGCTTTGACCTTTTCCAGTCTAGTTTGTACAAGGTCTAGTACCAGCGCAGTATCGTGCGGACCCCAATCCCATAGCGGGGTTATGGCATCTCGAATGGGTAACGGCCCTCCACCTGATGTCTCGATGCTTAGTATTCTGCCGAGTTTAGAACTTGCTTGCTTGAATATCTTCCACGCTGGCGAGTGAACAAAAACATGGTCAACCAGTACTCGTGCGTTTAGTCGACGTCCGGTCTCGAGAAGAAGATCGGATTGTTCCGGGTTTAGAGTCATGGGCTTTTCTATCCAGGTCGCAAGTCCCATGTTGATCGCAATCAATGCTACGCCATAATGTTCGTGCGGCGAATTGGCAATAATGAGGCCGTCAAGTTTTTCGCTTCTGAGCATCTGGTTTGAGCTGGTATAAATTTTCATCGATTCGCTATGGATTAACCCATGATCAGTAATTCGGGTAGCTATCGCGGCCAGGTGAAACAATTGATGGTGTTCGAGCGTCTGTGCGATCACCTTGCCCCAGCGGCCAAAGCCAACCAGCCCGACGACAGCGCGGCCAGTAACTATGCGCGGCCGGTGTAGTTCTGATCGGTCCACCTGAGGAACCTCTTGATCCCGGTTTTGAGGTCAACTACGGGTTCGTAGCCTAGATCTGCTCTGGCTTTTGAGATGTCTGGACACCTTCTCAGCGGTTCATCCTTTGGATAATCTGCCGGGTGTGGAATAACCGACAACTCAATGGGCCGCCCAAGTACTGACTCTATGACAGATATCAAACCATTAATATCAATCTCGGGATTGGGGTTCCCGACGTTATACGCCTCACCACTGCTCCCGCGCAATAGAGCAAGCAGAAACCCGGCAACGGCGTCGTCGATGTAGCAATATGTTCTCGTCTGAAGTCCGGTTCCATAAATGGTTAACGGGACTCCTTTCTTGATCTGGCTCGCAAAGTTGGGCAAGACCCTTCGGTCAGATTCTCGCATCCCCGGACCGAACACGTTGAATGGACGCACGACATTTGTGTGGACATCAAAATATGAATGATAGATATAGCAAAGGGTTTCGCCAACTCGCTTACCTTCATCGTAACAAGCACGTGGACCCATGGTTGACACATTGCCTCGATACTGTTCCGACGTCGGAATGTTCAGCGAATCGGGATCGCCATAAATCTCGCTCGATGAAAAGAATAGAACTCGTGCTTTGTGATCCTTTGCCATTTCCAAAATATTTTGAGTTCCCGAAATCGAAACATTCAAGGCTTCAAGTGGGTGTTTCATGTAGATGGAGGGGCTTGCAATCCCGGCTGCATGCATAATGAAGTCAATCTTCTCATCGACCCGTGGGATCGGTAGAGAAACATCGTGTGCTAGAAACGACAACGACACACCTTTCAAGTTGTTCATCAGCGGTTCCGACGAAATAAAATTGTCCATGAGGGTTATACGGCAGGGTGTCTGCAAGATATGTTCGTTCAGGTATACGAGAGCCTTGGCAATTTGAGTGCCAAGAAACCCTGCTGCTCCGGTCAATACAAGATGTTTCCCCGCTAGCTCGGTCGCGCTCTGTCCTAAGGCGCTAACCAGAGTGTGCATACCTTCATGATCTGCGATTAATGGTTGATTCACAATGTCACCAATTCTGGTAGAGGTATGATGCAACTAACGTCCTGATCAAATTGCGCCTTGATGTCCTTGACTAAGTGTTCAGCAAAATTCCACGCCAAGATCACGACATGAGATGGAGGCATAACCTTAAAATAGTCTCGTGAGACAACAGGAATATGCAACCCAGGGGTGAAGAGGCCCTGCTTTAGCACGCTGTCATCAACGATGTACTTGATGATGGAAGAATCAAGTTTGAACTGATGCATCAGGGTCGTTGCTTTGGCGGGCGCGCCAAAACCACATATCAGATTATTCTCTGTATCAATTTCATTTAACAGTTTCAAGAGACGATCTCTCAACTGATTTATTCGGTTTTCCATCGCGCTGAATGTCTCAACCGACCGCAACTTGGCTTGGTTTTCAATCTGAATTTGTGACTCAACGGATGTACTGATCGGTTGTGGACCACCCGCGTGTTGGACAAATACCCTAATTGAACCTCCATGTGTATTGATGAGTTCAACATCGAACACCTCGAGCCCATGGCGGGAAAAGAATAATCGCAATGGCTGCACTGAGTGGTATGACACATGCTCGTGGTAGATAGTGTCGAAGAGCAGTTTGCCAACAACGTCGAGGAGATATGACACTTCAAATACAAGCGTTCCGTTTGGTGCAAGCAGTGACTTGACACCCAGCGTGATGTCCGTTAATTGGGTCGTGTGCGCGAGCACATTATTGGCAACGATGAGGTCTGCCAGGCCATACTCTGCCCTGATGTCCTTTGCCACGCTGAGTGAGAAGTAATCATTTCGTGTCGGAATTCCACCGTCGTTGGCCATAGCAGCAATGTTGGTTGCTGGATCAATACCCAATACACGCATTTCATGTTCCACAAATCGCTTGAGTAATGTTCCATCATTGGATCCGATCTCAATGATAAACCGCCCAGATCGCAATTCGAATCGCTGCGTGAGTTGATCTGCCAGGTCGTGGAAATGCTTAACAAAACTCTTTGCAGTCCCAGAAACATAGGCGTAGTTCGAGAACATTCGTTCCGGGCTAACTTCGTGACCCAATTGTACGTGACCACATGAATCACACATATTCAACTGGAGAGGGTACTTTTGCTGCGGCAAGCTTAGGTCGCGTTCACTTACGAACTCATTGGCTAAAGGTGAATCCTCAAGTGAGAATAAATCAATGAGACTTTGCGACGCACAGAGAATGCAGTAATCAATTTTACCTGCATTCGTCATCCGCTGGTCAACCGTCAATGAGTTTGACTCGGACGAGGTCTGCTTCGTACGATTCTTGATCGCGCGGACGACCGCCAAAGGCAATGAAGGTCGAGTCGGTCAGGAACTTCATTGCATGCTCGACTAGCGGCGGCGTATAAATCATGTCACCTGGCACGACTCGAACCTCGGTGGGTGGATTCGTATCTCCGACTACGCGATGATAATAAGCCATTTCACCGGATACCAGATAGCAGTAATGCCAGTCATCCTGATGGTAATGGTTTGCCCTCACAGCTCCTGGCGTGCTCGTCACATAGATGACGCTCCGAATTGGCGTATCGAGAATGTTGTGGAGTGAACCTCGGCTGTCCGTAAATGGTGGGGGGAGTTCGACGTGAACATCATTGTGCGTAGGATCCATGACCGTCAGCCTACTTCCGAACCACTACGGGACTTTAATCGAGCGAAAGCGGGTGACGATCATCCTGCGAATGACACCAAAAATGTGCCGTGCGTGAATCTTCTTTCCCTCAGAGTATGGTCTCCCGAAATAGTTAATTGGGGTTTCGAACGCTACAGGTTTGCGCTTCATAACGAGCGATAGAATTTCCGCCTGTTGACTCCAATTCGCAGTTCGTAAACTTGAAACATCCAGCAGGGATCGTCGAAAAACGACATAACAAGAGTAGATGTCGGTGAATGTTGTGTTGTGGAGAATATTGAATAAAAGGGTTATAAACTTGTTGCCAACTCTGTGCCAGAAATAGTGAACTCGAGTAACTGAACCGCCGGAAAGCCGCGTTCCGATGACTAGATCTGCTGACCATTCGAGTATTGGGCGCAGGAGTTTTTCGTATTCGGACGGGTTGTATTCCAGGTCGGCATCTTGAAACAAAATGAAGTCGCCATTAGAAAGATTTAGTCCGTCGATGATAGCAGCACCCTTGCCGCCGTTCTTTTCCCTGAAATGGATCTTGTCGTACAGGTTCGGATGTGAACGCAAAATCTGAGTCGTACTGTCCGAAGAACCATCGTCTACAACGATGGTCTCATATGCGACTTCTTGATGATGCTGCGACCTCACGCGTGTTAGAAGTTCAAGGATCGTCTTTTCTTCGTTAAAGACCGGGACGATTATTGATACAAGTGGTTTCAAAATGTGCCCTGACCCAAACATAGTACCTTGAAGCCGGCTGCTCGCCATTCTGCGTGCTCGATGATGTTTCGGGTATCTAGAACGAGATTTCCTTTCATTTCATTTAAAATTTCGTACGGGTCCAAGATACTGAATTGGTGCCATTCCGTAAGGAATACGATGGCATCTGCATGAGCAGCCGCAGCAGAAGCAGATGAGAACATCTCGATGCGCAGATCGCTTGGGACTGCTGCAACTGGATCGTATGCAGCGACGGTCGCACCACGACTAATGAATCGCTTGGCAACTGCGATTGCGGGGGAATTTCGTGAGTCGTTCGTATTCGCTTTAAACGCCAATCCCATGAGCCCAATACGTCGACCCACGAGGCTGCCCCCAAGTTCTTTTTCGACTCGATCCACCACGCGCTTGTGTGCTCGTTCATTGCTATCTATGGCCGCAGTTAGAATCGGCATCACCACGCCCACTTTCTCGGCCGCAACCCGTAGCGCCGGAAGGTCTTTGGGGAGGCACGAACCTCCCCATCCTGGGCCAGGATCTAGGAAGTGTTTGCCGATTCGAGCGTCGAGTCCGACTCCTCGAATCACATCGCTCATGTTTGCGCCGATTTCTTCACAGAAGGCCGCGACGTCGTTGACAAGCGAGAGTCGCGTTGCTAAAAGGCAATTTGAGACGTACTTGATCAACTCCGCCGACGATCGATCCGTCACCACGCGTTCTCCCGGAAGGTCGGCAAACAACAAAAGATACTCATCTGCTGCATCTTGGGTCGGAGTTCCAACCACGATTCGATCGGGGTGCATGAAGTCTCTCACCGCAGAACCCTCTCGAAGAAACTCGGGGCTTGAGAGTATGGTTATGTCAGGGCGATTAACCAGCTCGCTCACGAGGTGTGATGAACCGACGGGAACTGTTGATTTTGTTACCAGAAAACTTTCACTCGGCAGTAACTCACGAATTGAATGTACTGCAGCGGTGATGTAGCCGAGATCTGCTGAGCCATCTTCATCCTGTGGGGTGGGAACGCAAAGGAAGGTGAATTTCGTATCTCGAATTGCCTTTGCTGGCTCATCGGTGACCGTAATGTGCCCCGACGCCGTGCACCGCGTGTACAAGTCAAGCAGATCCGGTTCAAAAATTGGGAGTGTGCCTCTTTGAAGCATGTCGATTTTTGCCCCGTCGGACTCAAGGAAAGCAACTTGGTTTCCAAGGTGAGCCAGACAAATTCCGGTTGTAAGTCCGACGTAACCAGCACCGACAATTGCTACCGATTTCATTCGTGACCACCCAATGTTCGACAGGCTTGAGCGTTGTCGGTTATCCATCAAATGATAGAGGCGGCGGTTTCAAATTCCAAGTGCAAAAAGTACGGCGTGATGTGATATGGAATCGAAGGTATCGGGTGTGAATGGTTCTGCTGGACAGCAAAAGCCCATCGATTTGCGTGATCTGGTATTCAGTTTCCAAGCAATCGCATCCAACTTCTGTTGGGTGAAGGGCCGTTGTGTAGATACTGACGCAGCATCAAGTTGGTGTTCTCGTTGATGCCAGATTACCAGGGGCTGTGCGGGTTAGCGAAGTACGCTTTCACCCTGGCGGCTTAGGTGAGGTGTTGATGGGCCGCCATTTCCCGTCCCTGATCGTAAGTCAAGGAATGTCGCTACCGGGCTTAGATGCGAATGAGGACATGACTAAAACCCTTGAGGGCCGCTTCGGCACCGGCGTTGTCCATCTTGGCCAGCACCGTGAACAAGGTGCTGCGCTCCACCAGCGTGCCGACCGCGGAACGGTTATGGGAGCCCTTGATTAGGTCGCCTTGCCCGGTGCCAGGAGACGGCGTTTACTATGACCAAGACGCAGTCAGCCGATCACTTAGCCGCCAAACTCACCACGGGGCATGGCATAGATGGCGGTGTAAATGGTTTCATGCGATACCCCCAACGAAGACGCATCTGGATGCACAAGTGACAGTGTGCCAGAAATCTTCTCTGGTGAGTAACCTGCCTTCAAGTAGCCGGTGACATGATCCCACAATACGTATCCCAGTCGTAGGCGGGGCTAAACGCGCGGATTGGTCGTGCAAGCTTGGGTCCGTTGCTGGGCGGCTTCGGCACGGTAGCCACCAGCTACCACAGAACACCCAGAGCAGCGACGTGCTTTCTGGCCAGACCAGCCGTTTCGGCACAGTTCACGAGAAAGCGACGATGCTGCACGACCCAACGTTTCCTTACCACGCCTAATATCCCCGTCATGCCTATATTTTTTGGTTGGCCCTCTTTGCGTCCGTCGTGATCACTCTTTACCACCGACACACAAATTCGACTCCCGTAGTCCTCAGCACTTCTCGGGATTAGCGTAGACACATGACACCTTTCGTATTGTTACCCGGTCGACTCTCTCCCGAGGCCAAGGGCGTGCGCGAGGCCGCGATTGCAAGTGGTAGGCGATACTCCGAAGCGATTGCACGCAGTGGCGGTATCGCGCTCACCGTGCCACCACTTGAGTCAACTCTTTCACACGTGGATTCGCTCGTTGAGCGTGCTGATGCGGTGTTGCTTCACGGCGGTGGCGATCTTGACCCGACGCTGTACGGCCAAACACAATCGAGCGACGCGATCTACGGAATTGTCGCTGAACACGATGCTGTCGAACTCGCGATTGTGCGAGCCGCGATTGCGATGGACAAGCCGGTTCTGGCGATCTGTCGAGGTATTCAGGTTCTCAATGTGTCCCTCGGCGGCACGTTGCATCAGAATCTCGTCGACACGATCGCCAACAGCGACTCGCATTGGGATACGTATCATCCGGTTGAGGTGAATGCGGGATCGCGCGTCGCTGAAGCCATGGGCACTTTGAGGCCAACCGGCGGGCACTCGTACCACCACCAGTCAATTGATCGGGTCGCATCCGACCTACAGGTCGTGGCGCACAGCATTGATGGTGTGATCGAGGCGGTTGAACACCGCACCGCTAAATGGATCGTGGGTGTGCAGTGGCATCCGGAGGATGATGCCGCTACCGACGCTCAGCAGCAGGGCTTGTTTAATGCCTTGATCGCGGCGACACGTTGATTTGAGGAGGTCGGCAATTTTGCCGTGCATTTCAACGACGTTCCTAAGTTTTTGCTTCCTTCGGTATTTGCGCTCCTGTTGTAAAGCCTTGCTCAGTGCGGTTTTCAACGATCGTCTCGGCGGCAAAGTTCTACCGGTAAATCATCTCGCGTGAGACACACATCGTCAAATCAAACCGATACTCATCTTCCATGAGCTTAACGATCTGGCGGAGCGACCAGTGTTTCTTCAGTTTCTCATACACATAGGTTCGCAGATCATCCTCTCAGGCAAGCCTCTTCTTACCCCTACGGCAAGAAGGGGCACGGTCAAAAAACGACAACCGCTGATACTTCTTTTGTGTTTTCCTGCGGCTATTCAAACCTCATATCTATAGCGTGGAAATCTGGCACCAAGATATAAAGAAAATTAGCTAGTTAAACCGGCGTCGATAGATTGTAAATGCATCATTGAGGTTCGAAACTAGGTTTGGGATGGATGCGCCACTGGCTTTGCCCTCTAACCTCGGATTGAAGGGTATTTCTACAAAATTAATTTTGCCGTCTTGCCTATAGGCGATTGCTAATTGTTCTGCGTCTCGCATGGTGCTTTTTGAAAGAAAATCGGCCTTGGCTATCTGCGTTCGGATGATTTTTACAGAGCCAGGATCGACAAGATCAATGCCAAATACTTTTGTTGTCACAATTCTGTAGACGTTTGAGATTAGGTTTCGGCGTAGTGAATATGTCTGTTTCCTCGTGGTGCGAACGCCAAGCGTAGTGACTAAATCTTTCGTCCAAGAATTTGCTAGGATTCTCAAACACTCGGAAGGGAATTGCCCATCTGCTGAGGTGATATAGAGCCATTGGTGGTTCGCGTGATGTGCAAGTTGCGCGAATGCGTCTGCAATACCTGACGGTACAGGGTTACTCCATACCATAACTTCTGGATGCTGACGCTTCACCTCTCGAATTAGTTTGAGTGTGTTATCGGTGCTGCCGTCATCAAGAATTCCAATCTCATAAGTAATCTCGGATTCAAGGGTTTTGAGAACTTCCAAATGTGCAAGCAATACTTCTTGAACAGTTTGTTCTTCGTCCTTTGCAGCGATCATCACCGAAAGCGAAATACGGACCTCTGACAATTTCGATCAATTCTCCGACGAGATAGATTTGACCAATGTGTCGCATACACGCGAGATCTGTGTCTCTGAAATTCCTGGGAATATTGGAAGCGACAAGATTCGTCGACTCATTGCCTCCGCGATGGGGAAACTTCCAACGCGATGCCCGAGAAACCTAAAAGCTGGTAACAGGTGTATTGGCGTTGGATAATGAATCCCAACACCAATTCCAGCGGCGTTCATTTTTTCATAAATTCTGTCTCGATTATCGATCTGGATAACGAATAAGTGCCAGACATGAGTATTTCCATGAGCGACCTTGGGTAACTCGATTTGTGGATACTCAACTAAAAGCTTGATGTAAGTGTCTGCGGCTCTTTCGCGCTCAATATTCCATTTCGGCAGGTGCAACAATTTTTCTCTTAGCACGATTGCCTGAATCGCATCAAGGCGGGAATTGTAGCCCGGAACAAAGTGCTCGAATTTTCTAATTCCGCCGTAATTGCGGAGCTGCCGAATCTGATCTGCTATCTCATCGGATTCGGTAAGAACCGCCCCAGCGTCACCAAACGCCCCCAAGTTTTTTCCTGGATAAAAACTCGTAGCAATTCCTGAACTACTGGATCCAAATTGCTGGGATGTCTGGGTTGCACCCTGAGATTGTGCCCCATCTTCTATTACGGGTATCCCTAACTCTGTCGATATCTCATGGATCAACTTTAAGTTAGCAAGTTGGCCGAAGAGATGTACAGGAATGATTGCCTTTGTTTTTTTGTTTGCAACCCGTTTGATGCCATCAGCGTCAATCAAATGATCGTCTTTTCTGACATCCACAAACTTCGGCGTCGCACCAATTCGTTCGACAGCCGAGGCAGTGGCTACGAATGAATTGGCAGGGACAATGACGTTCATTCCAGGCTTGACGCCAACTGCCCTGAGTAGCAATTCGAGGGCATCGCCACCATTGGCGACCCCGACGCAGTGCCGGACATTGTTGAATGCCGCATAATCGTCTTCAAATTGAGAGACGTGTGGCCCGCCGACAAATCCGCCTTTCGAGGAGATTTTTTCAATATTGGCCGAGACCTTCGGCCAAATTGCATCGAATTGGATTGAGAGGTCGACTAATGGGATGTGTGTGGTCATCACAGTTGAAAATCTATTCGTTCCTTGGCGCCGTAACGGTGCATCGAATTCGTTGCCGCTTCTATCACCGAAACGACTTCAAGTCCGAAACGACCGTCAGTGGCTGGTGGCTTATGACTGCGAATAGATTTAGAGAAAGACTCAACAACGTTTTGTAAGGCCTCTGTATTCGCTATCCAGGGTGAGAGAATATCGCCAGTTCGATAAGAAACAAGTTGTTGACGACGGTCATCAGGGCTGTCCGTGATTGCGACTCCAGAATCATAGATCTTGATTTTTTCGCTTGTTTCAAGGTCGTCATATACAATCATTTTTTCTTCCCCAGTGATTATTGTGCGCCGAATCTTCACCGGAGAAAACCAACTCACATTGATGTGAGCAATAAATCCACTTTCGTAAAATAAGGTCATGAATGCTGTTGACTCTTGAGATGTTTTCTTGATCTTCGAACCAGTTGCGGAGACTGAATCTGGTCGCTCGCTCGAAATCGAGTTTAGAATAGAAACATCGTGAACTGCGAGATCCCATAGAACATTCGAATCGTATTGAAGTAACCCAAGGTTGATTCTCATGGAGTCAAAGGAGTGAAGACACCCAAGGGTATCATCCGATGCATAACGTTGCAAAAACTGGACAGCGGGGGAGTATACGAAAGTGTGATCGACCATTAATTGCAAATCAAGGGCTTTGGCGAGTTCAACCAACTCGAATGCCTCCGAGGATGCAGTTGTTAAAGGTTTCTCAACGAGAACATGTTTCCCCGCTTGAAGAGCGAGCTTGGCAAACGCAAAGTGCGTGCTTGCTGGTGTGGCTATTGCTACCGCTAAGAGACCAGGCACTTTAAGTAATTCTTCGAAAGACGCGACTATCTGTGTTTTTGGGTGGCTTGAAATTAATCGACTGTGTGTGTTTAAGTCATTATCGCAAATGGCTACCAGATCAAAATCCTCGGAAGAGTGAAAATTTCTTGCTAGATTTGGACCCCAGTAGCCAAATCCTACGAGCCCAATTTTTATTGGCTCCTCATTCATTGAGGCTCGAAACGCTGTGTGTGGTGGCTGGATTGCCGTGAACGGTTGATCCTGCCTCAACGTTACTTGCAACTACTGAACCAGCACCCACAATTGCTGATTCCCCGATTTCTACACCAGGAAGGATTGTCGATCCAGATCCGATCGCGGCCCCACGACGTACTATTGTTTTCTCAAGGTTCCAGTCGGACAACCCTTTTAGATTGCCGTTTCTATTTGTTGCTGCTGGATAGCGATCATTAGTAAAAATGACACCATGACCAATGAACACTTGGTCTTCAATAGTGACTCCCTCGCAAATGAATGAATGTGACTGAATCTTACACTTATCGCCTATTGTCACCCCGTTCTGGATCTCAACAAATGGACCTATGGAAGTCTCGGGGCCGATTGAGCACCCATACAAATTCACGAGTTCTGGCTGCGGAATTCGTGTCGTCAGAGAAATCTGGCAATTTTCGTTAATCGGCATCGGACCTCAAATAATTGGCAACAGTAGTAAACTAGCCCAAAGTGGTAGCCATTGATGTTTTGAGCGGTCTCATAAAATGGACCCCATCTATAGTTACTCTTTCTACTCTGGTTGTTTAGCCTCGCGCAACTCATTCGTGAACGACCGCGCACCATCAAACCGTGCATCTATCAGTTCTTTCTCTTGTCGTACCTCGTCCCAACGTTTCCTTACCACGTCTACAATCCCCTCATACCTACACTCTTTGGTTGGCCCTCTTTGCGTCCGTCAAAATCACTCCATACCACCGACACACAAATTCGCAATCCGTAGCCGTCATCAATTCTCGGGATCAGCGTCCTTACATGACGCCGATTGTTTTGCTACCGGGTCGGCTCTCTCCCCAAGCCAAGGGCGTGCGCGAGGCGGCGATTGCGAGTGGAAGCCGGTACTCCGAAGCGATTGCGCGCAGTGGCGGTATCGCACTTACCGTCCCACCACTTGAGTCAACTCTTTTACACGTGGATTCGCTCGTTGAGCGCGCAGATGCAGTGTTGCTTCACGGCGGTGGCG
>Ga0209284_10004746_pt1 | contig 14875 bp, 13 predicted proteins | sample FRY03_FD_187211 | JGI IMG/M metagenome (GOLD analysis project Ga0209284, IMG submission 187211) | Freshwater microbial communities from Lake Fryxell liftoff mats and glacier meltwater in Antarctica - FRY-03 (SPAdes) (version 2) | ecosystem: Environmental > Aquatic > Freshwater > Ice > Glacier... | reverse complement strand
TGTTTGGAATTCCAGGTGGTGCGATTCTTCCGGCATATGATCCGATCTTTGATAGCAGCATTCGTCACATCTTGGTTCGCCATGAACAAGGTGCCGGACATGCGGCAACGGGTTATGCCCAAGTGACCGGGCGGGTTGGTGTTTGCATCGCAACATCTGGCCCAGGAGCTACAAATCTGGTGACGCCGTTGGCTGATGCGGCGATGGACTCAGTTCCGTTGGTAGCAATCACCGGCCAGGTGCCATCGGCGGCAATTGGTACCGATGCCTTCCAAGAAGCAGATATCCGTGGCATAACAATGCCTTTTACAAAACATAGTTATTTGATCACGGATCCAAAAGATATTCCGCGCGCGATCGCGGAAGCTTTTTATATTGCCAACTCTGGCCGCCCTGGTCCGGTGTTGGTTGACATTGCAAAAGATGCTTTGCAAAAAGAAACGGATTTTGTCTGGCCAAAGGAGCTCGCACTTCCTGGCTACCGCCCCCAAGTGGAGTCAGCGAATCAATCAATCAACGATGCCGCAGCACTAATCGCACAATCCACCAAACCAGTTTTATATGTTGGTGGCGGGGTGATCAAAGCAAATGCCGCCAAAGAGTTAAGGCGGCTCGCCGAATTAATTGGGGCACCAGTTGTTACAACTTTGATGGCCCGAGGCGCATTTCCGGATAGCCACCCATTGCATTACGGCATGCCCGGCATGCACGGAACCGTAAGTGCGGTAACCGCGCTGCAAAAGGCTGACTTACTAATAACTTTAGGTGCTCGATTTGATGATCGGGTGACCGGCAAGCTTTCTACCTTTGCCGTAAACGCAAAAGTAATTCACGCAGATATTGACCCGGCTGAAATTGGCAAAAACCGATTTGCTGATGTTCCAGTTGTTGGCGACCTAAAGTTAAGTATGGCCGCCCTAATTCCGGCGCTTCAGCGTGAGTTTGCTAAGCACCAACCGGACCTAACCCCATGGATTACTTCGATGAATAAGTTGCGCAGTACTTATCCATTGGGTTATGAACTTCCAGCCGATGGATCCTTATCACCGCAGTATGTGATTGAGCGTTTGAGTGCGATTACTGGTCCGGAAGCAATTTATGCGGCCGGTGTTGGGCAACATCAAATGTGGGCGGCGCAATTTGTAAAGTATGAGAATCCACGCACTTGGCTCAACTCTGGTGGATTGGGAACCATGGGTTATGCCGTCCCAGCCGCCATGGGCGCAAAGGTTGGCGCACCTGATGCCACGGTATGGGCAATCGATGGGGATGGTTGCTTCCAAATGACAAACCAAGAGCTAGTTACCTGTGCCCTAAACAATATTCCGATCAAGGTTGCAATTATTAATAATGAATCCCTTGGCATGGTTCGGCAATGGCAAACTTTGTTCTATGAAGGTCGTTACTCAAACACCAATCTGGAATCAAAACGAATTCCAGATTTTGTCAAACTTGCCGATGCTATGGGCTGCATTGGACTAAGTTGTGATCGTCCAGAAGATGTTGATGCAGTTATCAAGCAGGCTAACGCAATTAATGATCAACCGGTGGTTGTTGATTTTCGAGTTTGCCGCGATGCCATGGTGTGGCCAATGGTCGCGGCCGGCACTTCCAATGACGACATCATGATCGCGCGCGAAATGGCGCCGGACTGGGATTCACAGGAGCTCTAATGAGTACACACACACTGGCAGTTCTAGTTGAAAACTCTCCTGGCGTACTGGCACGTGTTGCCGGTTTATTCGCTCGTCGCGCTTACAACATTGATTCGCTCGCGGTCGGCCCAACCGAAAACCCAAATATCTCTCGAATCACAATTGTGGTAAATGTTGAGAGCCACTCCTTAGAGCAAGTAATTCGCCAGCTCGATAAGTTGGTCAATGTCACTCATATAGCTGAGTTGAAGACATCTGATTCAATCCAAGCTGAACTACTGATGGTGAAAATCTCGGCCACCCCGAAGAACCGTTTTGATGTTGATGCAGTTGTGGAAACCTATGGCGCGGCAATAGTCGATGAAGATTCCCAGTCGTTAACGATTGAAGCTACCGGGGACGCGGCCAAGATCAGTGATTTACTCAACGCGCTTGAGCGTTTTGGGATCCGGGAACTTGCGCAATCTGGCCTAGTAGCGATTGAGCGTGGCAACGGTTCGCTGGCAGACCGTACCCTTAGCAGGCAAAGTATTCCTACCGCCGAAAGCGGCCAGGCTGATTACCAAAACTAAAACGACCAAGTAACCATCAGAGGACAGGGGAAATATCGTGGCAGCAACGATGTATCACGAAGAAGATGCGGATCTAGCTATCATCCAAGATCGCAAGGTTGCGATCATTGGTTACGGCTCACAAGGACATGCCCACGCACTTAACTTGCGTGATAGCGGAGTCGATGTTCGAGTTGGGCTGAAGGATGGCTCACCATCACGCGCAAAAGCAGAAGCCGAAGGCCTCCGTGTTGTAACCGTTGCCGAAGCAGTTCAAGAGGCAACCGTCATCATGATTTTGGCGCCGGATCATTTGCAGCGTCACATCTACACCGATTCAATTTTGCCTAACCTTAAAGATGGCGATGCGCTTTTCTTCGGTCATGGCTTCAATATTCGTTTTGGTTACATCAAGCCATCGACATCAGTTGATGTCTGCATGGTTGCGCCAAAAGGTCCAGGTCACTTGGTGCGTCGCGAGTATGCCGCAGGTCGGGGCGTTCCCGTAATCGTTGCTGTTGAACAAGACGCAACTGGATCCGCCTGGCCATTAACCCTTTCATACGCAAAAGCGATTGGTGGACTTCGGGCCGGCGGAATCTTGACCACATTTACCGAAGAAACTGAAACAGATTTGTTTGGCGAGCAGTCCGTACTTTGTGGCGGCGCTTCCCAACTTGTTATGTATGGCTTTGAAACTCTAACTGAGGCTGGCTACCAACCAGAGGTCGCATACTTCGAGTGCCTGCACGAATTAAAATTGATTGTTGATTTGATGTATGAAGGTGGAATTGCCAAGCAGCGCTGGTCAGTCTCGGATACAGCGGAATTTGGTGATTACGTTTCAGGTCCACGTGTGATTGATCCACATGTTAAAGAAAACATGAAGGCAGTTTTAGCTGACATTCAAAGCGGCGCTTTTGCTAAGCGCTTTATTGATGACCAAGAGGCCGGCGGTGCTGAATTCAAAGCACTTCGCACAAAAGGTGAAACACACCCAATCGAGACGGTAGGCCGGGAACTTCGCAAAATGTTCTCGTGGATGAAGCAATCAAAGGCTGATGATTACCAAGAAGGCAGCGCGGCGCGTGGCTAAACCTATTGTTTTAATCGCAGAAGAACTCAGTCCGGCAACGCTAGATGCACTCGGGCCGGATTTTGAGGTGGTTAATTGTGATGGGGCCAACCGAGACGAACTTCTTGCTGCCCTTAGCAAAGGCGTAGATGCGGTATTAATCCGTTCTGCCACAAAAATGGATGCCGAAGCGATTGCGGCAGCCAAGGGACTTAAAGTTATTGCCCGCGCCGGGGTTGGCTTAGATAATGTTGATATTCCGGCCGCGACTGCGGCAGGTGTGATGGTCGTTAATGCACCGACTTCAAACATTGTTAGTGCCGCCGAACTTGCAATCTCTTTGTTGCTGGCATCAGCCCGTTTTATTTCACCAGCTCATACTGCGCTACAAAATGGAAAATGGGCCCGCGCTAAGTACACCGGGGCCGAACTATTTGAAAAAACCTTAGGAATTGTTGGCTTCGGTCGGATTGGTCAATTAGTGGCACACCGGATGCAGGCATTCGGTATGGATGTTGTTGCCTATGATCCGTATCTGCAGCCAGCCCGGGCGGCCCAGCTGGGTGTTCGTTTGGTTGAGCTAGATGAACTGCTAAAGGTTTCCGATTTCATTACGATCCATCTGCCAAAAACAAAGGAAACCGCAAACCTAATTGGGACAGAGGCGCTACAAAAGGTAAAGCCATCAGTACGCATTATTAATGCCGCACGCGGCGGCGTTCTGGATGAGGCGGCATTATTTACGGCGATCACCGAAGGCCGGGTAGCAGGTGCCGGTCTCGATGTGTTCGCCACCGAACCTTGCACCGATTCACCACTATTTGGTCTTGATCAAGTAATTGCAACTCCACACTTAGGTGCTTCCACTGATGAAGCCCAAGAGCGCGCGGGCATCGCGGTTGCGGTTTCAGTGCGGAAAGCATTAGCTGGTGAACTTGTGCCAGATGCGGTAAATGTTAAGGGCGGCGCCATTCACGAAGAGATTCGTCCAAGTCTGCCATTGGTAGAAAAAATGGCGCAGATTGCAACCGCGATTGCCGGCGAAGCGCCAGTAAGTATGGACTTAACGGTGAAGGGTGATATTTCTGGCCATGATTCTTCAATTCTGGCAACAAGTGCGCTGAAAGGTGCGTTACTTGCCTGTGGGTTATCCGATGTGACCTATGTAAATGCGCCAGCACTTGCGGCAGCGCGCGGGGTTACTTCAGCGGTTGCAACCGACCCGGAAAGTCCGGAGTATCGCAGCATGATTTCGCTTCGGGCCGCCCTTGCCGATGGCAAGATCGTCACCGTGGATGGAACACTGATGGGTATCCGGAAAGTTGAAAAGATTATTGCAATCGATGGATTTGATCTGGATCTACCACCAACTGAAAATCTTTTATTCCTTCGTTATGCCGATAAGCCCGGTGTAGTTGGTGCGGTTGGTAATGCCCTTGGAAAAGCTGGCATCAACATTGCCGGTATGCAAGTTGCACGCAACGCTGCTGGTGGCAATGCGCTGATGGCGATCACGGTTGACTCGCAGATTAGCGATGAGATAATTATTGCTGTCAAAAAAGAAACTGGAGCTGACGTAGTTCGCTCTGTTACTTTGGTGGGATAGTGAAAAGTATTAATTTGGCGGTGATTGCCGGCGATGGCATTGGCCCGGAAGTTATCGAGCAAGGCCTCAAAGTACTAACGGTCGTAGCAAATAAATATGGGATTGAGTTTAAGAAAACGGCTTATGATCTTGGGGCCGCCTTTTGGCACCGAACCGGTGAAGTTTTACCGGCCGAAACTTTGGCCGAACTGGCTCAGGCCGATGTAATTTTACTTGGCGCCGTGGGCGACCCAACGGTTCCAAGTGGCGTTTTAGAACGCGGACTTTTGCTTAAAATTCGTTTTGCCTTTGATCACTACATCAACCTGCGGCCGGCGCGCTTGCTTCCTGGAGTTACTGGTCCACTTGCAACTAAAGCTGAAATCGATTTTGTGGTTGTACGCGAAGGTACCGAAGGTCCATACGTGGGTGCGGGCGGCGTGCTTGCCGAAGGCACCGCAAATGAAATCGCAACGGAGGAAAGCCTAAATACTCGCCGTGGGGCGGAACGAGTAATTCGAGATGCGTTTGAACGCGCTAGCCAGCGCGAACGGAAAAAGCTAACTCTCGTTCATAAAAATAATGTTTTAACCCACGCCGGCGGCCTCTGGACGCGTACCTTTTTTGAAGTTGCAAAAGAGTATCCCGCGATCACCACTGATTATCTTCATGTTGATGCTGCAGCCATGTTTTTCGTAACTAATCCAGAGCGCTTTGATGTGGTGGTCACCGATAATTTGTTTGGCGATATCTTGACCGACATTGCGGCGGCAATTTGCGGTGGTATTGGTCTGGCCGCGTCTGGCAACATTAATCCAACTGGAAAATTCCCATCCATGTTTGAGCCGGTCCATGGATCCGCCCCAGATATCGCCGGCATGAATTTAGCTGATCCAACTGCCACCGTGATGTCAGTTGTGATGATGCTAGATCACCTTGGTCTTGCCGATGCCGCGCGCGATGTGGAACGAGTCGTGGTGGCGGATCTGGCCACTCGCGGTGATACCAAACGAAGCACAACTGAAATCGGGGATGCGCTTGCGAGCGCCTTACAATTATGAAGATAACTCTTAATCCAAAGGTGAAAGATGATGCCACGCGCGATGCCTTAATCGCCGAAGGTGGTTTTGGTAAGTACTACACCGATCACATGGTTATTTGTGAATGGAACGAACTGGATGGTTGGGCCGAGCCCGAACTACTTCCTTATGGCCCAATCTCATTAGATCCGGCAACTGCAGTTTTTCATTACGGGCAAGAAATTTTTGAAGGCATGAAGGCTTATCGTCAACCAGATGGATCGATTGCATTGTTTCGTCCAACCGCTAACGCCAAACGTTTTGCCAACTCAGCCAGACGGTTGGCCCTACCTGAAATGCCGGTCGAACTTTTTATGGAAACTATTACGGCACTTGTTAAACAAGATGCTAAATGGGTACCAAACAAAGTAGGGGAGTCGCTCTACATCCGGCCATTTATGATCGCAACTGAAGTTGGGCTCGGGGTTCGCCCAACAAATAAGGCCACCTATCTTCTTATTGCTACCCCGGCTGGTGCTTACTTTGATCCGACAAAGGCGGTATCGGTTTGGATTTCAACTGAATATGTCCGTGCGGCCCAAGGCGGAACTGGTGAAGCAAAGTGTGGTGGAAATTACGCCGCATCCCTGGTTGCCCAAAAAGCAGCGGCCCAAGAAGGCTGCGATCAGGTTGTCTGGATTGATGCGAAAGAGCGCAAATGGGTGGAGGAGATGGGCGGCATGAACCTTTACTTTGTCAAAGGTAAAGGCGCTGCTGCCACCGTTGTCACACCACAGTTAACTGGAACTTTGTTGCCAGGAATCACCCGCGATTCGATTTTGTCAGTTGCCGCAGATCTGGGTTATCAGGTAGAAGAGGTGATGTTGGCGGTCGATGATTGGCGAGTGGGCGTAACCTCAGGTGAGATCACTGAAATTTTTGCCTGCGGCACCGCAGCCGTGATTGCACCGGTCGGTCAGGCAAAAAGTGCGATGGGAGTTTGGGTAACAGGTGATGGACAACCTGGTCCAATCACAATGCAGATTCGAAATCACTTGCTAGGAATTCAACACGGAACAATTGCTGATCAGCACAACTGGATGAGCGCGGTTCAGTAATGCCCGTGAGTGATTCCTTTCATATTTATGACACCACTTTGCGTGATGGCGCACAGCAAGAGGGTTTAAATCTTTCGGTTCATGACAAACTCAAAATCGCCCGCCATCTAGATGATTTAGGGGTTGGATTTATCGAAGGTGGTTGGCCTGGGGCTAATCCCAAAGACACCGAATTTTTTGCACTAGCTAGAAAAGAATTAACGCTAAAGCACGCCACCTTTGTGGCATTCGGTGCGACTCGCCGGCCAAATTCAATAGCTGCTGATGATGTGCTACTTAGCGCACTTCGAGATAGCGGTGCACCTGCGGTAACACTGGTAGCAAAAGCTTTTGATCGCCATGTGGAGCTGGCCCTAAAAACAACTTTGGCGCAAAACCTAGCGATGATTCATGACTCGGTTACCCATCTTCGGGAAGAAGGTCAACGAGTCTTTTTAGATGCGGAGCACTTCTTTGATGGCTACCGTAGCAATAAGGCATATGCCCTCGAAGTAGTTCGGGTGGCAGCTGCAGCCGGCGCCGATGTGATTGCGCTATGCGATACCAACGGTGGCATGTTGCCGGATGAGTTATCAGAAATTGTTCATGAAGTCTTAACCGCCAGCACGGCGCGTCTTGGAATTCATTGTCACAACGACACCGGATGCGCTGTTGCAAACTCAATGGCTGCGATCGCCGCAGGTGTAACACATGTTCAAGGAACCATAAATGGTTATGGTGAACGCACTGGAAATGCCGACCTGGTCACGATCATCGCAAACCTAGAATTAAAGAACAAACAATTGGTGCTGCCACCACATGCGCTACAAGAGGCTTTTAGAATTTCGCACGCTGTGGCTGAAGTTACCAATGTGGCGCCTAGTTCGCGTCAACCATATGTTGGTGTATCGGCATTTGCACATAAGGCGGGTCTGCACGCAAGTGCGATCAAGATCGATCCATCGTTGTATCAACATGAAGATCCAGCTTGCGTTGGAAATGATATGCGGATGTTGGTATCGGATATGGCCGGGCGGGCATCAATTGAATTAAAGTCACAAGAACTTGGTGTAGATCTAGGTGGCGATAAAGTACTTATCGGCCGGATTGTTGATCGGGTAAAAGATATGGAGGCTCGTGGCTTCACCTTTGAAGCAGCTGATGCATCCTTTGAACTCCTGGTTCATGAAGAAATGTCTGGCAAACGCCCATCATTTTTCACCATTAACCACTGGGTTACCTCAGTTGAGCGAACTACTGATCAGTCAATTATTACCAAAGCCGAAGTAACGGTAACCGCCATTGGGCAGGAGATCACTTGCAATGGCGTTGGCAATGGACCAGTCAACGCCTTTGATAACGCGCTTCGCACCGGATTGTTAGCGTTGTACCCAGAGATAGCAGCGCTGGAATTAACTGATTACAAGGTAAGAATCCTGGAAGGTCGATTAGGCACAGGTGCCATCACAAGGGTGCTGGTTGAAACCAGCGATGGCAAGGGTGAATGGAACACCGTTGGTGTCCATGAAAATGTGATTGCGGCATCGGCAATGGCGCTAGAAGATGCGGTTACCTTTGGATTACTACGTCAAGGAGTAATTCCGCCACTAAACTAAACTCTTGTGAGTGATAACTTTGCCAAATTGAGTTCGGCTTTTACCCGCCACTTAGAAGTCGAACGCAACTTATCAATTCATACGATTCGTGCCTATCAGGGCGATCTAGAAAGCTTGCTAGCGCATCTGGAAATTCTTGGGGTAAGTGATATTTCACATCTGCAGCTTACGCATCTTCGATCATGGCTGGCTAACCAACAAGTCAAAGGTAGTGCGCGCACTTCATTGGCAAGGCGGGCAGTAAGTATTCGCCTATTTACAAAATGGGCGGTAAAAAATAATTACTTAACCAAGGATGTTGCTGCAACCCTTGCCACACCTAAAGGTCATCGAAACTTACCTGATGTACTGGGCATCGCCGATGCCAAAGCGGCTATGGAGTCAATGGCAACCAAGGCAGCTGAAGATGAGACACCAATTTCTTTAAGAGATGTGGCCATGGTGGAAACACTTTATGCAACTGGAGCTCGCGTGGCCGAACTGTGTGGCTTAGATTTAACCGATATCGATTACGAACGCCAGACAATCCGGGTGCTAGGCAAAGGCGATAAAGAGCGCACAATTCCGCTGGGAAATCCGGCCATGAAGGCGCTGCAAATCTGGTTAAAAGATGGACGCGCTCACTTTATTAATGGAGAATTAGCAGAAGCAGTTTTTCTTGGCGCACGCGGAAAGCGAATTGATCAACGAATGGTACGGACCGTTGTCTACAACGCCCTGCAAGCAATCGAAGGCGGAGCAAAAATGGGGCCACATACTTTGCGACATTCGGCTGCAACGCACTTGCTGGAAGGTGGGGCAGATCTTAGAACTGTTCAAGAAATTTTAGGACACGCATCCCTTGCAACCACCCAGATCTACACCCATGTTTCTACCGATCGGCTACAAAAAGCTTTCAAGCAAGCGCATCCACGGGCATGAGGCCATCCCTCGTCGTGATACCGACATACAACGAATCCGAAAGCATTGGCGAGATTTTAACTGCCTTGAAAGCCCTGGATGTGGATGTACTAGTTGTAGATGATGGTTCTCCTGATGGCACCGCAGATATCGTACGAAAACTTGGAGTGGAAGTTTTTGAACGGGCCGGCAAGCAGGGGTTAGGCAGCGCATATCGCACTGGATTTGCGATCGGAATCGAACGCGGTTATAGCTACATCATTGAAATGGATGCTGATGGCTCCCACCAAGTCGCAGATTTAGCAAAAATGATGGAATGGATCGGCAGTAGTGACTTACTGATTGGCTCGCGCTGGGTACAAGATGGCGCAATCGTTAACTGGAGCAAATTTCGGGAATACCTGTCAAAATCGGCAAATGCCTATGCAAATCTGATGCTTTCCCTAGGTATCAAAGACACAACATCAGGCTTTCGTATTTACACCACCGATTTGCTCAAGAAAATGGAGCTTTCGACAATTCGCAGCGAAGGTTATTGTTTCCAAATCGAAATGACTCGGCGAGCGATTGCTCGGGGAGCATCAGTGGCCGAAATCCCAATAACCTTTATCGAGCGGGCACATGGCAAAAGTAAAATGTCCTTGCAGATCGCGCTGGAAGCTATTGTTTGGATCACAGCCTGGGGAGTTTTGCGGATATTTGGGCGGTAATTACCAGCTCAAGGCTCGGGTAAGATTTGCCACGCACCAACCTCCCTTTTGTAATCAAAAAAGAGGCGTGACATCTCAGCACTGCCTGGCGTAAAGCCGGTGAATCATCTCGGTCCGTTAAATCGGTGGATGAATCTCAGTGCGACGGGCTAAACAAAATGTTTGGCCATAAACCGAGCGGGTTAATTGCGCACTGCGCAATAAAACCTAAGAAGGAGTATGCCGTCATGGCAGTTGTAACAATGCGAGAACTCCTCGACAGCGGTGTTCACTTTGGACACCAAACACGTCGATGGAACCCAAAGATGAAGCGCTTTATTTTCACTGAGCGAAATGGCATTTACATCATCGACATCCAGCAATCACTTGCACTTATCGATTCAGCTTATGAATTTGTAAAGGACACAGTTGCTAAGGGTGGTCATGTTCTGTTTGTCGGAACAAAGAAGCAAGCACACATGCCAATCATCAACCACGCGGCACGTGTTGGTATGCCAACTGTGACCGAGCGTTGGTTGGGCGGAATGCTGACTAACTTCCCAACTGTTTACAAGCGGATTCAGCGGCTCAAAGAGCTAGAAGCCCTGGAAGAGAAGAACGATCTACTTCTAACTAAGAAGGAGCTACTGGTTCTGCGCCGTGAGCGGGAAAAACTATTTAAGAACCTAGACGGTATCCGCAACATGACTAAATTGCCTTCGGCAATTTGGGTGGTAGATACCAAGAAGGAGCACCTGGCCGTTGCCGAAGCTAAGAAGCTTGGCATTCCAGTGATTGCGATCCTGGATACAAATTGTGATCCAGATGAAGTTGATTACAAGATTCCTGGCAACGATGATGCGATTCGCTCGATCGATGTGCTCACACGTGTCATCACCGATGCAATTGCAGCTGGCCTACAAGCGCGTTCGGCAAATGTGAAGGCAGAGACAAAAACAGAAACGCCAGAAGTTGCCGCCGGGGAACCACTAGCTGATTGGGAAAATGAAATTCTGGAGGCAGCTAAGCCATCGGAAACCAATGTTGCGACTGATGTTCCAGAAGCAGAAGTGAGTACCGAAGCCCCAGAAGCAGAAGTGAGTACAGAGGGTAAGGGTGCTTAAAGATGGCTAATTACACAGCTGAAGATGTAAAGAAACTTCGGGAAGCAACTGCGGCCGGAATGTTAGATTGCAAGAAGGCACTTGATGAAGCAGATGGCGACTACGACAAGGCGCTGGACCTCATTCGTGTTAAGGGACTCAAGGGCGTTACCAAACGCGAAGGTCGGCTAACCTCAAATGGCGCCGTTGTGGCAAAGGTCGAGGGCAACCTGGGCGCAATGCTTGAACTAAATTGTGAAACAGATTTCGTGGCAAAGGGTGAGCGCTTTATCTCCCTCGCCGATGAACTGTTGGCACATCTGCAAAATGTGCAATCAGATTCGGTGGCCGCATTTCTAGAAACAACAATGGCTAACGGCAAAAGTGTGCAGTCGGTAGTTGATGAGGCCAATGCAACTTTGGGCGAGAAGATTGAAGTTCGCCGCATTGCCGTTATCAAAGATGCTCCAGTCGGAATTTACTTGCACCGTACCAGCCCAGATCTGCCACCGCAGGTTGGTGTGTTGGTCGAGCTGGTGAAGGATGTCGCGGAAGTTGGCAAAGAGATTGCGCAGCACATTGCCGCCTTTGCGCCGCAGTTTGTAAATCGTGATGAAGTTCCAGCTGATTTGATCGAGAACGAGCGTCGCATCGCAGAAGAGGCGGCGCGCGAAGCGGGAAAGCCAGAGGCATCACTTGCCAAGATCGTCGAAGGTCGGGTGGCTGGTTTTGTTAAGGAAGTTTCCTTAATCGAGCAGTCATTTGCCAAGGATGCGAAAAAGACAGTGAAGCAGATCTTGGATGAGGCCGGAACTGCGGTTAAGTCCTTCCATCGCTTCCGCGTGGGTCAATAAGCCCCAGGTGTGATCGCTTAGACTCAGTGCACGATAAAGTTAAGAAAAGTTAAGAGTTAAGGAGCACTCATGCCCGGTACCAGAGGTACGTATCGCAGAGTGCTCCTTAAACTTTCTGGTGAAGTTTTTGGTGGTAACCAAGGCATCGGTGTTGATCCCGATGTGGTGCAAGATATTGCAAAGCAAATAGCCGATGTTGCCAGAAGTGGGGTTCAGGTAGCAATTGTTGTTGGCGGCGGTAATTATTTCCGGGGCGCAGAGCTCTCCCAGCTTGGTATGGATCGGGCGCGAGCCGATTACATGGGAATGCTTGGAACTGTGATGAACTGTTTAGCGTTGCAAGACTTTCTAGAAAAAGAAGGTGTGGCAACTCGCGTGCAAACCGCAATCACAATGGGGCAGGTGGCCGAGCCATATATTCCATTACGTGCCATCCGACACCTAGAAAAGGGTCGGGTCGTCATTTTTGGGGCAGGTGCGGGCATGCCATTTTTTACAACTGATACGGTCTCGGCCCAGCGAGCACTTGAAATTAAAGCGGAAGTATTATTGTTGGCCAAAAGTGGTGTTGATGGCGTGTACAGCGCCGATCCAAAGCAGGATCCACAAGCGACCAAGTACGAAACAATCTCTTATGACGAGGTTTTAACAAAGTCTTTGGCGGTGGCAGATGCCGCGGCCTTCGCCTTGTGCCGGGAAAATAAGTTACCAATTGTCGTATTTGATTTGATGAAAAATGGAAATATTGCCCGGGCAGTGCGAGGCGAAACAATTGGAACTCTGGTCGCGTAAGCGGACCAGAATTAGAGGAGTAAGAGACCATGGCAGATGTAGCAAGCACCTTGAAAGAGGCTGAAACTAAGATGGACAAAGCGGTAGATGTGGCAAAGGATGACTTTGCATCCATCCGTACTGGTCGCGCCCATCCTTCGCTATTTAATAAGGTGATGGTTGATTATTACGGCACCTATACCTCCTTATCGCAACTTGCATCCATTCAGGTACCAGAGGCGCGAATGGCGATTGTTTCGCCATTTGATAAAGGCGCGATGGCCGCGATTGAAAAAGCTATTCGCGATTCAGATCTAGGTGTGAATCCAGGCAATGATGGGGTTGTGATTCGAATTAATTTTCCACAACTTACCGAAGAGCGGCGCAAGGAGTACATCAAAGTAGTTAAGAGCAAGGCCGAAGATGCCAAAATTTCAATCCGCAATATTCGACGCACTGCCAAAGAAGCGATCGAAAAAATGGAAAAAGATGGCGAGATTGGCAAAGATGATTTCGTGCGTGGTGAAAAGGAGCTGGAAAAAGTTACCGCAGATCACGCAGCAAAGATCGATGACCTACTAAAGCACAAGGAGGTCGAACTCCTTGAGGTCTAAGGGGTTTACTAATGTCTGATTTACATTCACTAAACGAGGCGATCAATAAAAAGGCGGGGCGTAAGTTGCTGCCTTCCATTGGCGTAGGTTTGTCATTGATTGCCTTGGTTTGGTTTGCACTTTCCTATCAACGGGAAATTTTCGCAATAGTTGTCGCCGTCGCGGTGCTATTGGGAGTACGTGAAATTGTTCGAGCCTTTGCCGCTCGTGGCGTCACTGTTTCATTTAATGGTTTAGCCCTGGCTACCATCGGCTTGTCATATGCAGCCTGGGAGGGGGGAGTTGGCGGCTTAGCTGTGGCAACCGCAATCGCATTCCCACTTCTGCTGATTCGTGCCTTATTGCAGGGACCAGCAGGGTTCATTTCAAAGGCAACCGGCACTACTTTTGCGCTTTTGTATCTACCTTTCTCGGCTGGCTTTTTAATTTTGCTGGCGCTACCGAGCACTGGTTTTCAACGGGTGATGACTTTTATGGTTTTGGTAGGTTGCAATGACACCTTCGGTTATATCGTTGGAGTTCTATTTGGAAAGCACCCGCTAGTTCCAACTATTTCGCCCAAGAAAACGTGGGAGGGCCTTATTGGCGCTACCGTATTTACCATAATTGGCGGTTGCTTAGCTTTCAATTTCATTATGGATATGCACTGGTGGATTGGAATCATTGTCGGCCTCATGATTGTCTTTACCGCAACTTGTGGTGACTTGATTGAAAGTGCGATGAAACGAGATTTGAGTCTTAAGGATATGGGAACACTGTTGCCAGGTCACGGCGGAATGTTGGATCGACTAGATTCCGTAGTTTTATCTGCTCCCGCTATGTGGCTAGCTCTCGAGTTAGTGAAGCACTATTTATGAGTGGACAAGTTCCAGAAATTAAGTTGGTTTTTGATGAGCCCAAGCAACGCAAGCAGGTGCCCAAGCACTTGGCCGATTACGCACCAGAAGAGCGACGTGAATTAGCAAAATCTCTTGGCCTGCCAGCTTTTCGGGCAAATCAAGTAGCAACGCATTACTTCACACATTTATCGACCGATCCGACCAGCTGGACCGATATCCCGGTGGAAATGCGTGCCACCATTGCCGAACAGTTCGCGCCACAATTGATCAAACTGGTCCGCTCCGTAACTTGCGATAACGGCATGACCCGCAAGGATTTGTGGAAGTTACATGATGGCGTCTTAGTTGAAAGTGTTTTGATGCGATACACCGACCGGGTCACGGTATGTATTTCATCGCAAGCAGGTTGTGGCATGAACTGCCCGTTTTGTGCAACGGGCCAGGCGGGATTGACACGTAATTTAAGTGCCGGCGAAATTACCGAGCAAATTGTTGCCGCCGCTCGTG
>Ga0209284_10004743_pt1 | contig 14880 bp, 9 predicted proteins | sample FRY03_FD_187211 | JGI IMG/M metagenome (GOLD analysis project Ga0209284, IMG submission 187211) | Freshwater microbial communities from Lake Fryxell liftoff mats and glacier meltwater in Antarctica - FRY-03 (SPAdes) (version 2) | ecosystem: Environmental > Aquatic > Freshwater > Ice > Glacier... | reverse complement strand
GACACTCTGCGTAAACCCCGTTTCGTTGATGCCCACGGCAAACTCGAACAGTTCGACGTTGTTGTCGCCAACCCGCCGTTCAGTCTCAAAGGATGGGGGGCCGACGAGTGGGCCACCGACCCGCATCGTCGCGCCGTGGGCGGAGTGCCCCCAAAGAATAACGGTGATTTCGCGTGGGTGCAGCACATGATTGCCTCAGCGAAGGAAAAGACCGGCCGGGTCGGGGTCGTGATGCCTCACGGTGTGCTGTTTCGCGGCGGGGCGGAAGGAAAAATCCGCCAGCATCTAATTGAGAGCGATCAACTCGAAGCGATTGTCGGATTAGCACCGAACTTGTTCTACGGCACGACGATCCCCGCCTGCCTGCTGTTCTTCAGTAGCAACAAGCCTGCAGAGCGCAAAGAGCAGGTGCTGTTCGTTGATGGCGCCAAACGGTTCACGAAAGGCAAGAACCAGAACACCCTCAACGAAGCCGACGTCAACGATCTGTTCGAGATGTTCACTACTCACGGCGAAGCAGACAAGGCCGACATCGCCGCTCGCCTAGTGCCCCACAAAGAGATCATCGAGAACGGATTCGACCTCAACATTGGCCGCTACCTCAAAGCCGAAGCCGCCGAAGTGATCGACGTCGGCGAAGCACTACACGCGCTCACCGAATCACGCAGCACGTTGGCCGGAGCAGAAGCAGCAATGCTCAAACGCCTAAAGGCTGCCGGCTATGCGTAACGGCTGGAAAGAAACCAGGCTGCTGGACATTGCCGCTGTCGTGCCGCTCCGAAAAAAAATTAAACGGAGTGAATACCGCACCTCTGGCCTGCTTCCTGTTGTGGATCAAGGTCAGAAACTTTTCGCAGGGTTCACCGACGAAGGCGATGCACGAATCGACGCTTCACGGTCACTCGTAGTTTTCGGCGATCACACCAGAGCCGTCAAGTTCATAGGCCAAGACTTCGCGCCCGGCGCCGACGGAATCAAAGTATTGCGGGCTAAGCGCGATGTTCACCCCGGGTGGCTATATGCGACTCTTTGCGCAGCACCACTGAGGAACGACGGATACTCAAGGCATTTTTTACAGTTGAAAGAGATGACCTTCCTTCTCCCTCCCCTCGCGGAGCAGAAACGGATTGTGGATGTGATCGAGTCGGTGGACGCGTATGTCGCGGGTCTGGAGAGTTACGCGACCGCCGCCCGCGCCGCCCGCGCCGCCCTGCTCCACGAACTCCTCACCACCAACACCAAAGGCTGGAAACAAACCACCCTCGGCGAAGTGGCCGAAGTGACAATGGGCCGCCAATTGTCTCCCGGGAAGATGTTAGGGACGCGGCCGCGTCCTTATCTGCGGGCCGCAAACCTCGGACCGTGGGGAATTGATTTCAGAGACGTGCTCGAGATGGATTTCACCGAAGCCGAAGAGAAGAAGTTTGCGTGTAAGCCCGATGACATCCTCTTGGTCGAGGGCGGCAATGAGAAGTCTGTTGGGTGTCCCGCGTTAGTAGATGAGCGACATGCCGGGCTTTGCATTCAAAACACGATTATTCGTTGCAGGGTTAAAGACGAGCGGAGCCTCTACCCCCCGTTCCTCTATCAGAACCTGAGGAACTCGTTCATCGGTGGTGTATTCGGACAACTCTGCGCTGGAACCACGATTATGCATCTCGGGCAGAAAAGGGCGTTCAAGTTCGACATCCTTCTCCCTCCCCTCGCGGAGCAGAAACGGATTGTGGATGTGATCAAGTCGGTAGACGCGGCGATCTCCGCAGCGGATACATCGGCCGCGGACGCGCGCAACCTCCGCTCAGGCCTTCTCTCAGACTTGTTGTCTGGCGACCACGAGATACCTCAATCCTACGACCGCATAATGGAGTCAGCATGAACGAATGGAATGAACGAGAGTTCCAAATTGGTTTAGCCCAACACATAGCGAAACTCGGTTGGCAGTATGACGATGATGAGGTTCTTGGTCGCCCCCACGACGGGGTGTTCATGCTCGATGACCTTGAAACAGCACTGATTCGCCTCAACCCAGAAATCGCTGACGACCCACTTCGTACCGAGCAGGTGCTCACCAAACTGCGCGCCGTGTTGCTCGCAGTTCGTAGCGATGGTCTGGTTGCCGCTAACGAGGAGTTCGTGGCGTGGATGTGTGGGCGTCGGTCACTCAAATACATCGGCGCAGACCTCGATACCCAAGTTCGCCTTATCGACTTTGACAACCCGTTGGCCAACACCCTGCGGGTCACGATCGAAGCCAGTTTCAAAATCCTGCGAGAGAGTCGTCGTTACGACATTGTGCTGTGGGTCAATGGTCTGCCGTTGGTGGTGGGCGAAACGAAGTCTCCGAAGGAACACAACCTGTCATGGCTGAATGGCGCTACCGACATCACTAACGCCTATGAGATCAAGACCCCAGAGTTTTTTGTCCCCAACGTGTTGTCGTTCGCCTCCGAGGGTCGCGAGTTTCACTATGGGGCGGTGTGTCAACCGGCCGAGATGTGGCTGAACTGGTCGGTCACCACCGATGAGATCATGTTGCCGGGTTTGGCAAGCGTTCTGCGGTCCGCCGAGTTGCTCCTCACCCCAGAGATGGTTTTTGATATTTTGCGATCATTTACGCTGTATTCCTCTCGGCGAACAACTAACGGCGCGGTCCGACAGAAGGTCATTCCTCGTTACCCGCAGGTTGAGGCGGTGGACGCAATAGTGGCTCGCGTTCGTGACCCGAAAAAGCGTCAAGGTCTGGTGTGGCACCACCAAGGCTCGGGCAAGACTTTTGCGATGGCCTATGCAGCGGCGAAGCTACGCCACCAGAGTGATCTTGACGCACCAACCATTGTGGTGGTCCTTGATCGTTTGGAGTTGATTCAACAGACAAAGGCCGAGTTTGAGTCGGTGGGTCTGAGCAGTCTCAAAACTGCCGAAAGTAAATCCGACTTGGCGCGACTCCTCAGAGATGACTCGCGGGGTGTGATCATCACCACAATCTTTAGATTCGCTGATGCGGGCTTACTGAACGATCGGGAAAATATTGTGGTGATGGTCGATGAGGCGCACCGCACCCAAGAGGGTCGGCTGGGTCTTGATATGCGCGAGGCATTACCCAACGCCAAGTTCATTGGGCTGACCGGCACCCCGATCTCTAGTGACAAGCATGACACTTGGAGCATGTTTGGTGATCCGGACGACCCCGGTGGCGCCCTGAACCACTACTCGGTTGAGCGTTCTATTCACGACGGCGCAACCTTGCCTGTTCATATTGAGACGCGTCTAGTGGACTTCCATTTTGATGCCGTTGGCCTGCAGGAAGCATTTGATGAACTTGCCGACGAGGAGAATCTTGACGATGACGCCCGAGATAAACTCGCAAAGAAATCGGCACACATTTCGGTTGTAGCCCAAGACGCAGATCGAGTTGAAGCGGTTTGTTCAGACATTGTTGGGCATTTCCGCAGAAGGATCGCTCCATTGGGCCTCAAAGCTCAAGTTGTTGCCTACGACCGGGCCACCTGCGTTGCCTATCACACTGCAATTACTGCACTACTTGAGCCCGGCGAAGAAGCTGCCGTTGTGATGACAACCAACAAGGACGACCCTGCCGAGTGGGAACGCTGGAATCTGGATCGTGAGGCTGAGGCGGCGATCAAAGACCGGTTCCGTGATGTGAACGACCCTCTGAAGTTTGTAATTGTGACCGCAAAACTCTTGACTGGCTTTGATGCGCCTATTGAAGGCGTGATGTATCTGGACAAACCGTTGCGAGCCCACACGTTGTTTCAGGCGGTGTGTCGAACCAACAGACGGTGGACCAACCCTGTAACTCAACAAGAAAAGCTCCACGGTCTGGTCGTTGATTACGTCGGTGTGGGTAAGGCTCTCGCTGCTGCGCTAGTCGTCAAGGCCCCAGAGCCTGGCGACACCTCAACCCCTGACATCGCGATCTTGCTCGCCGAACTCGCCGCAGATGTGAACCTGGCCGCAGCGCGTTTCGCCTCCGTTGACCGGGATGGATCAACGTTCGAACAGATCCATGGCGCTCAACAGATTCTTGACAGTCAAAAGAAGCGGGATGCGTTCGCCGAAGAGTTTTTGCGGTGCCAAGGACTGTTTGAATTTCTCTGGCCCGACACCACCCTGCGACCTATCGAAGACGACTACCGGTTCTTAGCGCGACTGTATGCATCAATCCTGCCGAACAAGGCGGCAGACCTTTTGCTGTGGCACCGGCTAGGAGCCAAGACGATTGCGATTGTGCATGAGCATCTCAAGGGTGTGACTATCGGCGCCAACGAGCTCGACAAAGTTGCGATGGACGCCGGGGTGATTGAGGCACTGCAGGAGCTTCAGCTGTTTCCAGACGAACAGGAAGAGCAGAAACCGGAGCTCACAGCGTTTGAGGTTATTGAAAGGCTCGAAGACCGTTTGCAGAAACGCCTGCGAGGACCAGGGGATAACAGGGTGTGGCGTTCAATAGCTGAACGCCTGGAACTTCTGCGGAAGACCCGTCTTGAGTCTGCCGCTGCGAGCGTTGAATTTCTAAAAATTCTGCTCGGGCTCGCTAAAGACCTCGTTGAAGCAGAACATGCAGAGGACGAGGGTCGGCTTGATGAGATCGTTATCGTTGACCCCCGCAAGGGTGCCCTCACCCAAATCTTTGAGGACTACCGACCCGAAGGAGTGCCTGTGGTAATCGAGCATGTGGTTACTCAAGTTGATGACCTCGTCGCCCCAGTGCGCAACACAGGTTGGCAGGCATCGCACCCTGGGGATCGTTCGGTGCGCTTAGCGCTGCGCCGAATCCTCAAAGACAGCGGCCTGCCCGCCACCGGAGAACTCTTTGATCACGCCTACGCCTATATCAGCGAGAACTATTAAGGTCGGTCTCTCTCACGGCGTGACTTGGTGAAGAACTCGTTATCACGGTTTACATCATGAGAATCTAAGCGGATGCGATTACACGCATCAGCAACGAGCACCTCGCAAAGCGGTAGGTCTTGCTTCGCTTTTATGAGTGCTGCCACTGGCAATGTCCGCCACGTGAGATGGCTTGCATCTACAAGGATGTCGCCCTCGGCGTCTTCTGGCAGGGCCAACGCAAGTTCTAGGTGGTCAGCATGCCCATACATGGCAGCGACCATGACTCCATCGATGTCATAACCCACGTAAATCGTCTTGACATAGCTCGTACATCCCTGAGCTAGCAAAATCTTATGAGTCTGTTGAGCCAGCGGGCGGACCTTCGAATTGAGTTGGCTGATGTAGGCCTTGGCCTCGTCATGGGTGCTCACGTTGTCACGCTAGTTGCACTGATCCGCGCGGTGGGACTCTCTGCGGAAGGAGGGACTCAGTAGCGCTCCGCCGAGTCAGCCCTGAAAGGACTTCTGACCGTGAACGAACAAAGCGGCACTTCTTTAGTGCGCTAGCGAATTAACTGCGGCGACACCGACTGCTGATTTGGCCTAATTTAACGGTCTTCCCTGTCTACATATAGAAAATGAGTTCAAGATGCCAACCGTTTACCGTGATACCGGCTATTCCTTGATGCACCTCGTTGAGGACATCAAGTCGGGACGGATTGCGCTTCCCGATATTCAGCGGCCGTTTGTTTGGTCCTCAGCCAAAGCCCGCGACCTTCTCGACTCGATGTATCGCGGTTATCCGATTGGGACATTGATGTTCTGGGAGACCGGAGCAGACGTGGGCACACGGCAAATTGGCGTTGATGACACCGAGAAGGCACCTCAGCTTTTGATAGTCGACGGGCAACAGAGGTTGACCTCGCTCTATGCAGTTATCACGGGGCAAATGGTGCTCACTAAGAAATTCGAGGAAAAGCGGATCCGCATCGCATTCAGACCCGAGGACGCAACATTTGAGGTAACTGATGCTGCCATTGAACTTGACCCCGAGTTCGTACCCGACATTACGGCTCTGTGGACTGGCGGATACAAGTCAATAGTCCGACAATTCCTACAACGACTATCTGATGCAAGAGGCGGCGACTTATCAGATGATCATCAAGACTTGCTTGAGGAGCGGATCGATCGAGTCCGGGACTTACGGGACTTTCCGTTCCAGGTAGTCGAGCTTGGTGCAGGTACTGACGAGGAACAAGTAGCAGAGATTTTCGTACGGATTAATTCAGAAGGAGTACAGCTCAAGAATGCAGACTTTGTGCTGACCCTGATGTCTGTACATTGGGAAAAGGGACGAAAGCAGCTTGAAGCCTTCAGCCGTGACTCAATTGCTCCGGTGGGCAAGGGAGCGAATCCTAAAAATCCATTTATCGACCCGAGTCCTGACCAGATGCTGCGGGTGTCAATCGCACTTGCATTTAGACGTGCCAAACTGCAAAACGTCTACAGCATCCTCCGGGGCAAGGACCTACAAACTGGCATCATCAGTACTGAACAACGAGAACAACAATTTGGTGTTCTTTCACACGCACAGGAAAAGGTGCTCGACTTAACCAACTGGCACGAATTCCTCAAGTGCCTTCAGGCTGCAGGATTCCGAAGCCGAAAAATGGTGACGTCCACCAATGCATTGCTCACCAGCTATGCCATCTGGCTAATCGGGCGCTATGACTTTGGTCTTTCGGCAAAGACTCTCCGCCCGGTAATCGCCCGCTGGTTTTTTATGGTTCAAACAACTGCAAGATATTCAGCATCTCCCGAAAGTCAACTCGCTGCAGATCTGGGCAGAGTCGGTGACTTACCTAGCGGTGACGGTCAGGCATTCATTGAAGCATTAGACCGCATTGTTAAATCGAACTTTACGAATGACTTCTGGGAAATCAGTCTGCCCAACAAACTTGACACTATGTCGTCAAAGTCTCCCAGCCTTATGGGCTACCTAGCTGCCCTGCAGCTTCTTGATGCTGAAGCACTTTTCAGTGATGTCCGTGTCAGGGACCTTCTTGACCCATCGACGAAGCCGCCACGAGCTGTTGAAAGACATCATCTATTTCCGAAGAACTATCTGGCCTCAATCGAAATCACAGATTTGAAGCAAGTTAACTCGATTGCGAATATGGCCTACCTGGATTGGTTAGAAAATAGCGATATCGGCAGTGATGCACCCTCTCATTACTGGTCACACATGACGGCCGGTCTTTCGCCTGCGCGTCTCAAGAAACAACAGCACCTGCACGCCTTGCCTGTTGGGTGGGAGCAATTGGAGTTCAAAGAGTTCCTTGAACGCCGTCGGGTCTTGATTGCAGGAATTATCCGTGAAGGTTTTGCAACTCTCTGGGAGGGTAATGAGCCGACCATAGAGACGACTACTGAGGACCTCCTTAGCGAGGAAGAGTCTCAGACCCTGGAGTTTAAGGAGAGCGCCCGCTGGAACGGTCGAACTCAGGCCGCCGACACAAGACTCGAGGGCGCTATCGTCAAAACTGTGTGTGGTTTCCTGAATGCTGAGGGCGGAAAACTGTTCATCGGCGTAACCGATGACGGCACTCCTACTGGACTAGAAGCCGACCTTCAAACTCTCACCTCGCGCCCAAACCTTGACGGCTATGAACTCATGCTCCGTGGACTGCTCGAATTAAATCTTTCGGCGCCAACGGCTGCGACTGTCCGCATTGAGTTTCCAAGAGTGGCGGGCGAGTCAATTTGCATGGTGACTGTTGCACCCTCAGGGAAGCCTGTCTTTTCAAAGCCGTTGAAGGGCGAGGGCCTAGTGGGTTCCGAGTTCTGGGTGAGAACTGGCAATCAGACACTTCAGTTGCACGGTGATGCGATGGTTGCCTATCAAGAAGACCACTGGGGCTAAGGCCCAAAAGGGGTCATCTCGTCTCTGCACGGGGAGGGTCTGGCTGTCGGCTCAGATCACGAAACAGCGAAGGAAGTACACGTGGGACAGAGCATCGAGTCCAGAAGACCTGAAAGGCATAGACAGGGACAGTAAAGAAACCGCAACGGCTAGTTGTTCTTAGCGCGAGACCCTCAAGATTCCTTCTCCGTCAGAGCACTCCCGGCATGCCCTCTAGCCCGGTTCAAAGCCCTACCTTATGGCCTAAGAGCCGGACTCAATAACTGAGTTGACGGACCGAATGGTCTAATTATTAAATTCTCCGCCCATCCTCATCAGGCTCACCTGATCTGACTGCTGTTCAATCACCACAGTTCCATCAAGCTGTCTGCGGATACGGAGCTACAGTGAATCAGTATGGTGAAGTCTTTAGTTATGTCAGTTGTGACACTGGCTAGCTTGCTGTAGCTCGCTTGATGCGGTGGAGGCAGTGAAGGATACGTTGAGTTTCAATCGGCGGTGGACTCTCAGGCGGACTGTGCCGAGCTATACAAAATTCGCAACAATTGGGACGAAGATTCCCCCGATAGGGATCGGGCTAACCAACAGCTCAAACAGATCAAGTGCATCTCATCTGCTGCTTCCAGCGACTACACCCCGGATGACTATCAGGAGTTTCAATCGGCTCTGGACTCGGGAGCTGATTGCAGTCAGTTGTTCGGGATACGAAACAGCTGGGCAGAGGACTTCTCATTTCAGGAAACCGCCAATGGCGAACTGTCCCGGGTTGGATCTAGTTCCCCAAGCGACACACGTGGCTTAAGTGATGGTCCACAAGGAAGGCTTTCGGTTGACGAGGGTGAACTGGCTTCGGTTACGCCTTCGCTTGCTTGTAGCGCCTCTGTGAATGCTGCAGCTACTCGTTATAACAGTGCCAGCTCGTCCGAATTCGATGAACTGGTTCGGGCAACGCTATACAGCTGTCAAACTGCGATTGAGTGGTTCGCTGCCACTCAGGTGCGTCCCGATTCTGTGGGCCTCAAAAGTGCTGACTCTGTCGATGACCTTGCGTTACAAATTCGATGTGAGCTAGCGCCGGACAGCCCTGTTTGCCGTGATGCCGAGGCGCTTGGGGTTCGGCGCCTCTGAACCGAAGGAAGTCGGTGACTCATCTGCTGACGACCGAGCAAAATTAAATACCGCTCATGCAGCTAACGGTTGATGTCGTGCCACCTCGTCGATGTCGATGTCGCCTAAACACCTATTAGCTCATCCCAACAGATGGTCACTAACTGCTCAATTCGGAATGCCCCTCGCTGCTGCAGCCACGGCAAGTGCACCGCCCACAATGCCAGCATTGCGTCCCCATAAGGATTTTTCGAGTCTAGGCATCTGAACATGGTCAGGAAGTATTTTGCTCAATTCTGCGTTTGCTGGATCAAGAAGTTTGTTGCCGTGGCGGTCAGGAATGCCTCCTGACAGAACGACGGTGCGGGGCTGGAACAGGATGGTGAAGTCTGCGACAAGCGCTCCGAGTCGTGCCCCAAAGTGCTGCAGTGCTTGGTCTGGTGACATAGAGGACTCCAGTTCGGCGAGGCCATTTGATCCGCACGCCCACCAAATTTCGGGGTGAGAGCATCTTGATCGAACTCTCATGGAGCCAATATCCCAGTTGCGCATTGACAGTGGGCGTTCGATCTCGCCTTGGTCTGACGTTCGACCGAATGAGACCGAAGTTCCAATTCCGAAAGACAGAAGTGGGTGACTGTCTCTTGGATCTTTCCCGAAAATAGCAGCGATAGTGTGTGCTTCGCCGTCATTAAGAACGGCCACCTTCGATCGTTGCGGGAGTGCCTTTAAGAGTTCGGCGACGGTGTTGCCTTGGACCCAAGGTTGCGCTCGGCACAGCGTCACATTCCCGTATTTAACGTAGCCAGCAGTTGACAGTCCAAGGCCATCGAAGTGACCAAACGTTTTGATCGCTAACTGTGCAAGCTCGACAGTAGAGCTCGGCTGCCAATCAAACCTTTCGCTACGGACTTTCGCTCCGTTGTCTCCAATCTCGACGAGTGCAGCGGCAGCACCGTGCCCGCCTAGGTCAATTCCAACAATTTTGAGAGACTCAACCAACTCCGACCCCCTTCTCTAGCGAACATAAGTCGCCAAACGCAACGGCTAAAAGCGAGAGTAATGCCGCCGTAATCTTTAAGCTGCGCAATAGATTCAGGCAAAGCGAAATTGTATGTAGCGGCCTGCTCTGCTGCTTCTATCGCTCCCGCCACTTACAAGGCTAGAAGAGAGAACCGTCTCCGATCTCTAGGACACTTCTTGAGCACCTTGAGAGCCGAGTTCGCTCATCTCGACCAAGGTGAGTCCGTCGACCCGCCACCAGTGTGGCCGGGCTGCCCCGATAACAGGGCCGAACCTGCGCCAGCACTAACGCATGATCGCTCCCTCCAGGAGGTCGGTACCGGTGGGTCCTTCCGACTTGTGTGCCGCCTTCCCACATGTACTGCACCGGCACCGAAGAGGAGTTAATAGCTAGCTCTACCTCGGCGGACACCCAAACGCTGTCATAGCGAGATAAGACGGGCTTCCCTTGGCCCGTGTTTCGGTTGTAGGACGGAGCAAGTGGTCCACCCTCCGAGCGGGGCTCGTCGACCCAATTGTGAACTGCTGCCCTGTCGCCATGGATGAGCCCAGCAACATCCTGATAACGGCGTAGCACGTCCTCAAGACCGTGAATACGTTGGCTCCGGCTGCCAATTAAGGCGGCCTCATGGTTCTGGTGCGGATGCTCCAGCCAGTAGTACTGCGACTCGTCATGGTTGAGGGCATCCACGCAGGGGGAGTTGGTGTCCATGCCGACAACGACCGGGCCCGTTTTACCAGCGAGCCAGTTGGCTGCAGCGAGCGAGCTGAGGGGCTTCGGGAACCCCGGTGCGGCGTGGTACGACACGACGGTCAACGGGTCAGGAGCGTCGGGCATCTGGATTCGGGCCCACACGAACTTCTCTGGCCTAGGGTTGGCTGGATCGATCCCCATCGCGAGCGGTTTGGAGACTTGGTAGCCGTAGATCCCCACGCCAAGCTGCTCGCTGTGGCTAGTCCCGCTGAAATCGGGGCCCAACTCTAAGGAGAGGGCACCCCAGTCGAACAGGGGTTGGCCGTCCACGGTTGCAGCGAGCAGCTCTCGGTGCGCCTCTGCGGTGACCTCCTGGGCGCACAGCAGGTTGGGGCGGAGGTCAGCGAGGAGGTCCCGGCGACCGTCACCGTCGCGGCACACGTTCCACGACGCGACCAGCAGCGATTCGTGAGTACGTGCTGCCGTCACTGGTCTGCTCCGTCCGGTCCGCAGGGTCGGGCTGCCGCCCGGTCGTTCTTCGACGCCTTCCAGATCGCCCCGTCGAGGGTCCAGGGCGTCACGTTGAGCATCCGTGCTGCGAGGGTGATGAGTTCCGAGATCTCGGCGTCGTTCGCCACCTCGACGCCGGCGCTGCGGACGACGTCACGAAGCCGAACGTCCACTGCAACGGCCGCTGGGTCTCCGACCAGGCCCAGGACGTAGTTGGACGTCTTCGGCCCGACACCGCGTACCTGCTTGAGCTGCGCAAGGGTGGTGCCGCGACCCTTGGAGGCCAGAGCGAGCAGGTCGGTGGCGTGCTCCACCTCCATGGCCTGAAGCTGCAGAGCCAGATCGACGGCGCGCTGTGGACGGACCCGGCCGTTCCAGTCCAGCATCGGAGCGAGCGTGACTGCTGGGTCGGCCTCTGGGAGGGTGCCGAGGAAGCCGCTGACGGTGGCGCACTCGGGGTGCTCGGAGACGAACCAGGCAATGCGTGGTTCGACCGTCGACGTGTAATTGCGGTTGGCCTGAAGGGCGGCGTCACAGACGATCCCGCCCAAGTGGCCGCCCCATCCACTTCCTCTCACACTGTCCAGCAGTTCGAATCCGGGCAGTGCGCGGAGGTAGTAGATGAGTCGCTGGGCGCCCGACGACCTCACTTCGACCCGTTGTATGACTCGGGCCGGATGTCCCAGCGCTCGTGGAGCGTGTCGAACCACAGGTCAAGTTCGACTGCCTTGGGCCAGCGGGCCTCGAGCATGCGGAACTCGGCGTCGTGGCCTTGTGCGGGTAGCAAGTGGTGCAACAGCTCGTGGTAGATCAGGTACTTCAACTGCTCAGCGGGCACGGCGGCCTTCGTGGACTGGAGAAGCGTATTGATCCGGATGCTCTGGCGTCCTATAGAAATCCCCGTCAGCTTGATCGACCAGTGCCCAAAGGTGGTCAGGGCGACCCTGTTGGTCCACTCCACCTCGGGCGGGTCGTTAAGCCTCTCGGCGTGCTCCGGAGGCAGGATCCTGCGGGCGAGCTTGACAGTTTCATCGCGGAGGGGCTCTAGCTCGCGGGTGGTCCGGGGCAACTTCTTGGTTCCTGCCGGTGACTGCCGTAGGGGCTGCTCTGGGTTGAGATGCCGCTGGGCGGCCCTGAGCTCCCGGAGCTCGGCTTCGACCCGCTCCTCGAAGTGTGCAAACGAGGGAAACGCCACGCCAGCGATGGAGTTGGCGTACACGTCGCGCATCAGGTCGGCCCGGTCCGCTTCTGTGAGCGGTCCAGCTTTCTGGATCCGGTCGGCGGCCACACGTGGACCGACGTGGGCGTCGAGCTCGATCAGGTCGGGACGCTCCTCCTGCTCCCGGACAAAGTCGACCAGCTCCTTCAGCGTCCGTCGCGACGGGTACGGCGGCGGAGTGCCGTCGAAGTACGACAGGTAGCCAGTCCCCTGCGGGCTGTAGCCGTCGAGTACGTCGGTCAGCAGCTGGTCGAACCCGTCGGCCTGGTGGGCGAACACCGGAACGGTCCGGTCTGGCAGCTGGAAGTAGCCGATGAGGCGGGAGACCGTGAGCAGCGGGTCAATGCTGCGGTCGTTACGGTTGTCGTCATCGGCCAAGTTGGCGAGCGTTCGGGCCGTCTCCATGATCCGGTTGATCTGCGGCGTCAGGTCCGGAGGTAGCTCGCGACCTTCGTCGTCGAACGTGATGTCGGGCAGCGGTGGCTCGCCCGGTCGGCGGTCGACTGTCCGTGTCCCGCGCGGCATGACTTCGGGCGGCTCGATCACGTCGCCGAAGTTCATCCACTGGTCTCGCAGGTAGACGACGTTAGCGACGGCGTCGCCGCCGGCTGCCAGCCCGCGCAATACGCGTCCGATCATCTGTTGCATGAGAATCCGGCTGGCGGTCGGCCGGGCAAGGATGGCGGTCCGGGCGTCTGGCAGGTCGACACCTTCAGTCAACATGCCGACCGAGACCAGCACGCGTGGCTCCTTGGACCGGCGGAACCAGTCGAGGAGCTCCTTGGGGTGCTCCTTAACCTGACTATGTAGGACCTTTGCCGGTGCGCCGGCCTTCGTGAGTAGCTCCGTCAGGTGGTTGGCATGGCTGATGCTGGTGGCGAACAGCAGCGTCTTGCCCCATTCCTGCTGGTGGTCGAGCCATGTGCGCACGATGACCGCGTTGCGGGCCTCGTCCTGGCCGATATCGGCCAACGTCTCGGCTGCGAGGTCGCCACCGATTGCCTGGGCTTGCTCCTTGATCGTCAGCATGAGCTGCTTGCCGGTGTCGACCGTGTGCAGGACCGGCCGGGCGAGCACACCAGTTGCTATCAGCTTGCCCTGCTCTACCTTGTGGATCTCGAGCGGGAAGTGCAGTTTGAACTTGCGACGAGCATTGTAGGAGGTGGGGTATGGAGTGGCTGTGAGACCGATAATGCCCTTCACCGTCGGTGTGGATTCGAGCTTGAGTAGCACCCGGTCGTATGACGGCGAGCCTGCGTGGTGCGCCTCATCAACCACAACCCAGGTTGGTCGCTCCAAGAATCTATCAAGCGGGGAATGCGGCTTTTCGGACGAACGGGCGAGCGTCTGAATGGTGACAGTCACCACGTCGAGAGTCTCGTCAGCCAAAGTGCTGAGGGAAGACCCGTCACCGTGTATCTGGCGGGCGGTGCGCCGAAACGAAGGAGAAAAGTGGAGCGACTGTCTCTGGAAACTGAGGAGTGCCTGTCCAACGAGCTCGCGCTGGTGCGTGATCCATAGCACGCGGAGGTCGTGGTTTGCCTGCATCTGGTTGAGAAGCCAGACCACGATAGTGTCGGTCTTTCCAGCCCCAGTTGGCAGCACAATCGTTCCCTTGAGCTGCCGGGTGGACGCCGACAATTCGTCAAGACGGTTTCGGGCCTCGACTTGGTGATCGTAAGGAATTCTCGTCTGCCGAAGTCCTTCGCCAGCGAGCACAACCTGGGTGGAAAGCTCGCCCTTAGTAGTCGACCTAGCGTCGACAAGATGCGACTCCTTGTGTGCAGCGATGAATTGCTTGCGCAGTGCTGTTCGGAAGTGGGTGGTGCGTTTGCGGGCTTGCAGGTATTCCACGTACCCAGTTTTTTTCATCAGTGCCAGACTTTTGCCGCTGTTTCCGGGTCCGGCTGCAACGAGATGGGCGAGCGATTCTACGATTTGACAAGAGGCCTTTGGTAGCCATTTTTTGCGCAAGACATCGACAACCTCGTCATTATCAAAAAACTTAGAGCGAGGCGGACGACCCATGGAACTCTCGGCCTGCTGGGCCAAATTGGCATCGGAGACCTTGCGAATCTTCGGAATATTGTCCGGGTTGGGGTTGTCCCGATAGACAGCTGTGAGTAGCGCCCGAATCACTGCCGGGTCAACTGCAGTCCATTGGAACTGACTTACCTTACGTTTCGTGCTGACTGCCATCCGGTGCGCCTTCCATTCGCCCTGCAACTAGGCCATAGGGTGCCACAGTTTGGTGACATGAGATTTCGGCAAGTCCTGTGGAAAGCTTTGAGTCCGTCGGCAAGTCTCGACTGGCAATGCAGTACTTATGCCGCTGCGGTTTTCCATGTGTTGCAGAACTGAGGAAGTTGTTGGCCACTCTGCGCCGCTCCTCACTCGGGGCGCGGCTCAGACAGCCCGTTGCCATTCTTGCCACTCAAGAATGACGTCAAACAAGAAGACACCCGGGTCATCAGGCAATCTTACAAAGACTGGCTTTTCGCACTTAGAACCCGACAAGTACCCAGCTCCACCAACCGGTGCATCAGATGAC
>Ga0209284_10004738_pt1 | contig 14886 bp, 15 predicted proteins | sample FRY03_FD_187211 | JGI IMG/M metagenome (GOLD analysis project Ga0209284, IMG submission 187211) | Freshwater microbial communities from Lake Fryxell liftoff mats and glacier meltwater in Antarctica - FRY-03 (SPAdes) (version 2) | ecosystem: Environmental > Aquatic > Freshwater > Ice > Glacier... | reverse complement strand
TATTATGGCTATTATCTTGGAAAGAATATCACATTCCCTATTTCGATACTTTCGCTCATGCTACGTACAAAAACGATACTGACTGAAGCTCCTTTTGCCGTATTTAACCTATACAATGGATATATAAAAGGATTGCTCAAAATCCTTTCGTCACATGCCACCACGGCAGGATCCAATAGAAAGTGAATAATACTGTCGCTTGGATAAATAAGCATATGGATACTTCGCTTGCGCTCTGCATGACAAAAGCGACATTTTGTTTTGCGCGTACTATAATAAGATATGTTCAAAAAAGGAGTCGTTGTCACACTCATCTTCATAATCTCGACGTTTCTACAACTCGTGAGTCAAATTGTTGTTACCCGAATTTTTGGAGCGTCCCTCGATCTTGATGTATTTCTTGCCTCGGTAGCCATTCCGTCGATACTAGTCACAGTTATTTACGGTACGTTTAACGATGCGTTCTTGCCGCTTTTTGGAGAAAAAAAGTCAAAAGATCCTGAGAATGCTGATCAATTCTTCTTTTCACATCTCCTGACGCTGCTTCTTGGCTCACTTGTTTTGGGAATGGTTCTCATGGCGTCAAGTGAATATATTGCAGAATTACTATACGGAAGCCGCGGCTCTGTATTTGTCAAAGACGTTGGCTTTCAGATGAGATTTCTTTTTATGAGTATTCCACTTGCAGTTGTCTCTTCGCTCCTTGGCACATACATGTATGCGGCAAAGAAATTTAGTAGATTTCCCATTGCACAAGCAATCGGAAGCCTTCTCAGCCTTATCATCATCTTCACACTTGCTGAGACGCTTGGCGCTTGGGCACTGGTTATCGGATTTGTCGCAAACATTGGCTTCCAGATCATAGTTGTCATTCCAAAAAACATCTTCTCGGCATCATTTCAGTTTGCAAACGTGCTCCCATTTTTGTATGCGATGACCCCTCTTATCATAGGATCGTTTGCACTCCGTTCAGACACCCTTATCTTGAGATCTTATGGATCACAGCTGCCGGAAGGCTCATTGGTATACCTCAATCTCATTTCACGTATTTTCTCGATCGCGACCGGCGTCATTACGATTGGGATTCAAGTGCTCCTTCTTCCACATCTCGTCGAGTACCTTGCAGAAAAAAAGTATAAAAAAGCTATTGAGTATGTGAATAAGGCAAAAATTCTCGGGCTTTTTGTCACGATTGGCGTGATAATATCTATTGCACTGTTTGCACCGTTTATCATAAAGCTCCTTTTTGTCGGTGGTGAGTTTACTCTAAGCGATGCGGATAAAACATCTGCCATGATTCCATTTTTCATCCTTCCTGCGCTTGCATGGGGGACAAACAATATTTTTTTTCAGCCACTAATTGCCCTCAAAAAGCAAGTACAGCTTGGAATACTCAATGTAAGTGCGCTCGTACTTGCACTTCTGACAGCATGGCTTGGAGGCAAACTCCTTGGCGCATTTCCTGCGATCATCATAGGGATCACAACGCTGCTCCTAACTGGTATCATTGGAAGTGAAATCCTATGGCAGTACTACAAAAAAAAGCTTCTTTAAAATAGTGAGTATGTCTAAAATGTCCAAATAAATCATCCGTGATATAATATTTATATGAAAACAATTGATGAAATTAAGGAACAAATTATTCCTATTCTTCTACGCCATAATGTCGGTAGAGCCTCCTTATTTGGCTCAATCGTCAATGGAAATATGAACGAAAAAAGTGATATAGATATACTCATCAATCTACCAATAAAATACTCACTTTTTGATATGCTAACTGTCAAATTTGAACTAGAAGACACGCTGGGAAAGAAAGTGGATTTGGTCGAATTTGATGGCATAAAGAAAAGTCTTAAAAATGAAATTCTCAGCTCACAAGTTAAAATTATTTCATGAAAAGAACGACTCCTCAAAGAATAGACGATATAAAAGAACAGGTCGAAAAAATAATTAAAGCAACTGAAGGTAAAATACTCCATCAGTTTGAGGAAGATTATGTTTTATCTGCAGCTGTACTTAGATGGTTTGAAATAATTGGCGAGGCTACAAAATATGTACCAAATGAATTAAAACTCAAATACCCAGATATTCCATGGAGACAAATGGCGGGCATGCGAGATATCGCAATCCACGATTATGCAGATTTGAAATTGGATCGTATATGGAAAACGATTAGACAAGATATACCAAAACTTAAAAAACAGATAGAAGAAATTGAACTGTCATAAATCTCCATAGTATTTACTTCATTGGGTTGATATGAAAAATCTAATCCTTAAATTTGAGAACCGAAATAAACTCCTTATTGTTTTATTTTCAATAATTGTATTTATTCGTCTCTGGCACGTCCCCGAACTTTTTTTCTTCGGAATAGATGAGGAATATCAATCACTCCTTGCCTGGTCAATCATCAAAGATTTTCATCTTATTTGGATCGGGACAAGTATGGCGGATACAGGCTTTTATCTCGCACCGGGAATCGTGTATCTCCACAGTGCGCTCTTATGGCTAAGTAGGGGAGATCCAGTGATTCTTGGATATGCAGGTGCGATACTTGGGATAATTACGACAGGCATGCTATTTTTTGTGACTCAGCATATTTTTGATAAAAAATCAGCAACAGTTACTGCAGTTTTGTATGGCTTCTCTTCGTTCATGATTGGGTATGACAGACGCTTTTGGAATCCGAGCATGGTTCCGCTCATCTCAGTACTCATGTTTTTTACGCTTTTTAAGTCATATCGCGACAGCAGATGGTGGATTGCTGTCGCAATGCTCCTTGGGGTTACCGTTCATATTCATGCCTCACTTTTTATATATTTTCTCGCTGTTCTAATTGTCTTTTTTGTGGGGAAGCGCATGGACGCCAAAAAAATGAGTCCAATAACGTGGATACTATCAATTATCAGCTTCTTTCTTATATATTCACCACTTATTGTATACGACCTTGCAAAGAACTTTGAGAATCTGAAAACTCCGTTTCGACTTCTTGCAAGGGGATCTGCTGGAATTTCAGAAAATCACCTAACGCTCCTTATCTCAACACTCTCAAAAGCAGTATTCACGCAGTCGAATATAGCTACTAATTTTGTGATTATCGGAATTATTGTATCTACAATCTTTCTGATCTTTAGAAAGAAAATGAAGTATGAGTATATCCTTCTTGGACTTTTGTCGAGTATCTACATGATATTATTTCTCGTTTATCCAGGGAAAATTCTTGAATATTACCTACTTGGATTGATCCCACTTTTTTTCATCATGGCGTCACAACTCATTAAACACATTCCCAACGTTCTACTCACAATATTGCTGATGCTCTCTATTGGAGTAAATACTGTGATGGCTTTTGAACAAGGCAGTGACTCTGGGTTGAGTGCGAAGAAGCAATTTATTCAATCAATTTCAAAAGAGCTCAATGGACGATCATTTGAACTCATAAGTCCTCAGCCGTACGTTTTTCAAGGTGGATGGAGATATCTTTTTAAGGTCTACGCTTCAACTCCAGAACGGAGTACGGCAGATCAAATGTTTGGCTGGATATATCCTGAAGAATTGGATAAAGAAAAAACTGAAGTGAAAGTAATAATTTCACCTCCTGGAGATGAAGTTTTTCCAAAGACAAAAAAGATAGTAAGCGGACCGTTTACAGCATATATAATTGAATAAATGAATAAACAAACCATAACCGCGATTATTCCAGCAAAAAATGAAGAAAATAATATAAAGCGCTGTATTGAAAGCCTGAAGTGGTGTGATAAGATTCAAGTTCTGTGGATGGGAGATGACCGGACAGGCGAACTGGCAAAAGAACTAGGTGCAGAAGTAGTTGAAATGACAAAGAGCACAGATTCAGATTTTGTTGCAGTTCAAAAAAATATAAACTGGGCGATTAAAAATACGGAAACAGACTGGATTCTGAGAATCGATGCCGATGAAGTTGTCACTCCAGAGTTAAGAAATGAAATTGAAAGAATTCTCACTGAACGATTTGCAATACACGATATACGACACATGGTATACGGTCTTGCCCGCAAACAGTACTTTATGGGTCAATTCCTGAGAGGAGGGGATTGGGCATACGACAGACTTGTCAGACTTTTCAAGAAGGATGCCGCAATGTATGATCCGATTGTCAAAGTGCATGAGCAGTTTAAAGTTACTGGAGAAATAGGTTATCTCAACGGAGCTTTAGAACATTATTCACACCCGACATTGAATGATGCGATAAGAAAGTTCAATATTTATACATCAATGGAGGCAAAAGCTCTTGATATATCTCCATCATTGGCACTGTTTAAAATGATCTTTCTTCCCCCTTATATATTTCTTCGATGGATGATCTGGCACAAGGGGTATAAAGACGGAGCACGCGGCGTAATTGCTGGGATTATGAGAGGGTGGTATGAATTTCTGGTGTATGCCAAATACATTCAAAAAACGCTTCGACAAGATCTGTAGTGGTGGCATTTATGACACATACATGTTTTCCTTTATGCAGATTTAAATTTGGATTTTAAAATTGCATGAAATATAACCTCTTTGACCTCACTTCTTCCTCACCCCACAAGCAAAAGCCATAATGATATAATTACTTCATGGATACACTTAAAGATACTATAAAACCAATTTTGATTAAATACGGTGTCACCGAAGCATCTTTTTTCGGGTCTTATGGAAAAGGAACTGCTGACAGCTCGAGTGACGTTGATATCCTTTTTATGCCGCCAAAAGACATGGGCATAGAGTTTGTGGAATTAAAACAAGAGTTAGAGGATAATCTTAACAAACAAGTTGATCTTGTCAGTTATCGCGCGATAAACCCACATCTTCGTGAAAGCATTCTTGAACATCAAAAACCAATCTTATGAGAGAAAAGAGAAATAATAACGTATATCTTCTACATATACTTGAAGCAGTACAAAAAATTGAAGTATATTTGAGTAATCACACTCAAGAGGATTTTAATAAGGAATCTTGGGACCAAGATGCAGTTTCAAGAAATCTTGAAATTATCGGTGAAGCTGCAAACAATCTTGATACTTTATTTCGTGACGAGCATTCAGAAGTACCTTGGAGAAAGATAATAAACCTACGGAATATAATAGTACATGATTATGCTGATATTGACCTCGAAATCGTATGGAATATTATTACGGAGTATTTACCTCACGTTAAAACGGAAATTCTGAAGCTTCATGAGGAAGTACATTCACAATGCGTTTAATAATGATCCGTAGTATTTAACTTTAACCTTCCAACAACCAGAGTGAGTCCGAGCGGAACACCTCCGAGGTGATCTTCAAGTTTTAAAATTAAGTCAAGGATAAAACGAACAATGCGACTTGCAACTGAGTTGCTATATCGCATATTTTCATTTATTGATGTGTGAAGAATTTTTTCATAAAAACCATACACGAAGAATCCGACGATGTTCCACTGCGTGGCAAAGAGAATTTCACTCTGAATGACAGCGGAGTCGATCCTCTCCAAAAGCAATGTTTGATCGTAGCGTCTGTAATGTCCCCACATCTCATCTCGCTTTCCATAGAGATATGAATGCGCGGGGACCGTGATGAGAAGCATGCCACCAGGTGCGACAAACGACCACAGTCCGCGGATTGCTTTCACATCGTCCTTGATATGCTCGATGACGTCAGAGGCAATGACGACGTCATACTGCGCGTCTCCCTTCATGGTGGTGATATCTCCTTGCAGGATCGTGTCTCCTTTCAAATCAGGATCTTTTTTCATGTTTGCGACAAGCTCTGCTTCAAGTTCATATCCAGATACTTTGAACCCTTTGGACTTGAAGAATTTGAGGAAGAGTCCGTTGCCGGCGCCGACGTCAAGGAGCGTGTAACGCTTTTCGTGTAACGTGTATCGTGTAACCTTACTATACAAAAACTTCGCAAGATTTGTGATCCTGAGATCATACTTCATCGAGGCGAGCTGATGCTGTTGCGAGCCGAGGTCTTTGTCTGCTTTCATTTAGTAGTTTACTATAAAATAAAACTGTCTTGATTACTATTTATTACTGCTTATTCTCTGTACATCCGCCTTCACCATCATGTCAACAAGCTCTTCGAAAGAAACTTTTGGCGTCCATCCAAGCTTCGTCTTTGCCTTTTCGACTTTCCCACGAAGAAGGGGAACTTCAGCAGGACGTTGATATCGTGGATCCATTTTGACATATTTTTCCCAGTCTTTGATCTCAGCAGTCGCAAACGCACGCTCGACAAACTCGCGTACGGTATGAGTTTCACCTGTTGCAACAACATAATCATCTGGTGTGTCTTCCTGAAGCATGAGATACATCGCCTCAACATAATCTCCCGCAAAGCCCCAGTCGCGACTGGCGTCAAGATTTCCGAGTCGAAGCTCTTTTTGAAGCCCAAGCTTGATCCGCGCAACTCCATCAGTGATCTTGCGTGTTACGAACTGAATTCCCCGAATAGGGGACTCGTGATTGAAGAGAATTCCGTTTGCAGTGAACATACTGTAAGATTCGCGAAAATTCACTGTCATCCAGTATGCATACACTTTTGCGATTCCATACGGACTCCGTGGATGAAAATGTGTCTGCTCACTCTGGTATCCATTGTCATTGGAAAGTCCAAACATCTCACTTGTTGAGGCTTGATAAAAGCGCGCAGTCGGGCAGAAGAATTTCAAGGCATTGAGTAAGTACAGAACGCCAAGAGCATTCACCTCAGTTGTCAGTTTTGCCTGCTCCCATGAGGAACCGACAAATGACTGTGCTGCCAGATTGTAGACTTCGTCAGGTCGAATATTTTTGACGATATTGATAAGAGACGATTCATCTGTCATATCTCCTTCGATGAAGTTTATATCTTTGGTAACGCCGATAAAATCAAGGTTTTCAAATGAAGGATTTGAGTATCTGCGCATCAGTCCATATACTTTATAACCCTTTTCAATGAGGAGTTTTGCGAGATACGGACCGTCCTGTCCAAGTATTCCTGTAATGAGTGCTGTTTTTGCCATAGACTTTATAAATCGATAATGTGTTCATTATATCAACTCATGAAGATTATGACATCCAGAATCATTCGTTCAAAGTTTAGTTATTTGAAGAATACCACGTCTGTCTACGGTGATACGAACATTCTCAAGCAAGAGCGGATTACTTGTTTGTCCCAGATGAAATCGAATCAATGAGTGGTCAAGATCGTAAGGGACTTCCTGTTCTCCTTCAAAAATAAGCTCAACGTTCCCTCTCCAGATTGCATTTTTACAGATAAATTCACCCGTTATGATGAGTGAGTCAAGCTCACCCATCGAAGAGTATGCAAACGTATCGAGAAGATGTTGCATATCAGCATAGTATGAATCTTTTATGACTAGATCGCCTTCGAACCGCGGATGATGACCAGGGACATGATTTACAAGACATGTGCCATCCTTGTTCGGTCCGTAGTGATCAGTGTAAGCATAAAGGAGGTGGTCGATCGCGTTCTTTACAGGGGTGAAAAATTGATCACGATCTACCTCATCAAGATTTATTATCTGCAAAAACTGAGAGTTGCCCGATACTTCTTTCCATATTTTTTGAAGCTCTGGATCAGTCTGAACTTCTTCATTCAACCGGAGAACAAGTGATCCAAGCGCACCTTCTGCATATTCCAGCTTCTCGCCGTTAACCGTCTTTGTGCGGATCATTGCCTCAGGGGCAACAATGGCATCATACGCTTTCTGTCCTTTGGCTTCATGCACAAGGTTCAAGAATTCTCGGAGAAGATCTTCGTTCATAAGTACTGTATTTGTATTAAAGTACTGAGTGCCAACTTCATGAGTAAATCCGTCAACTTCAGCATCCTTGTCTACTCCTAATTTTGAGAAAAGAGTTTCTTGGCGTTCTGCAACTTGTGCAATTTCAAGAATTGCAGGGACTTGTTTACCATTACATATCGTTTTGACACCAATACATCCACTTTTTCTATCTGCGTTAGTCCTTGTTGTCGTCACCATAGCAAAAGCGATCTTCTTTTCTTGTACAAAGCCAACCATCTCAGGTGAGACGTAGTTATTGGGGCCGTCGCCGTTATAAATTACATGAATCTTGTTTCGACCTGGAGTGACTTCAGACGTTCGTACTTCTTCGAGAATGAGTCTACCAGCGTATCCGTGACCTCCTGGAGCCGTCTTGTCTTTACGCAGTTCCCCTCCTTTTGGCGCAAACATCGGAAGTGGTTCTTCGACTTTAAAGGATAATTTAATTTTTTTCTGTTCAAGTTCATCTTTGAATTTTTCATAGACAAGTTTCATCGGTCCTTCTGAGTCCCTACTTACCATAACTTCAAGAGCTAATGCACCATAGTTGTCGAGTTCATCAAGAGCTCGATTGATTTTCAGATCTGCGATTGACGATGTCACGACAGCAAAACTTGCTAGATGACGCATGAAGAGATATCTCAAGAAATAGAGATCTTGTGATTTTGCTCCCTCCGTGCCATTTTGAAATGGGCGTTCGAGCTGATAGTTTTTTACCAAATTAGCGAGATATTGTGCACGCTTTATACTCATGCCTAGCCCTGCATCCATGGGGTGGAGGATCAGCTCAGAGTTATGCGCTTCCCACTTATAAAGTTGGTCGTTGCGAAGTTCTCGATAATCAGTGACGCCGATCAATTCGTGACGATCTTTCTCACTGAGGAGACATGAAGGGATGAAGTTTCTGCCTATAATTATAGGCTCGCTGGAGTGATGTTGCTCTCGAAGTGCTTCGACATAACGTATTCGTTCTTCATGGTCAATTGAACTGTCAGTTTCTGGAGAATGAGCTGGAGAATTCTGTTCTAACAATAACATGCTAGGTGTGTATTTTAATATCCTATAGTACCAGATGGCGGAGAGCTTTTCAATACATTTGGAGTCTTTGAAGTGCTTAAAAAGGCTTTTTAAGTTTTATCTCCTGATGAGGAGATGTCCATTATTAAAAACTTCAATTTCGATAGTTTAGATATGTAACTATTATTCCAATTTAAAGTATGATACTATATGAAAAAGAGTTTTTCCATACTATATGCCAATCACACGAGCAGAAGAAAAATCAGCTATTACAGGGACTCCTGATGTACCATCATATATTAGTACCTGTGGAATAGCGTTCACAAAAATTTACGAGAACGACTTAGTGGAACAAATCGAGCGAGTGTTAAATGGTCCGCCACTTTATATCATTTCTAGAGCCCTAAACTCTACTAAGGGAAAGTATGCTCCAGCAAGCTATTCAAAAGATTCAGTTGCTCCGATTGATGGACCCCCAGGTAATGGAAAATTGCGCGCTCATGCTCTACTAAATGTGATGGCAGAATTAGGGGATGACTTTAATCCTTATGCCATCATCTCAAGCAGTGGTCCGATTTCACTAATAAATGGAGACGAACCTCATTTTGGCTTGGTTATGATTCAAGAGCTTACCAGAAATCGAGTTTTTATTGGGAGACCAAATTGTAATGAGATACCACTACGAGTGCAAGAGGAATCAACAGATACAATAGGGGAGGTCTTTGCAATCCCTAAACTTATAACAGGAATTTCTGCAGAAAATAGGGGGCAGTATCCTTCTGATGATAAAAGATTCACTGTTTTTTCAAGCACCGACCAAGTAGATCGCTTGAGAGCACTAGAAGCACTTATGTTCTTTCAAAATCTCGATACTGGGAAGGGACAGGAAGTTGCACAACAAAAACAACGATCTTTCAAACAAACTTTTATGCATGGACCTGCTCGCGAATACCTACAAAGATATCGGGGAGAGATAACCGCTATGGCTCGTACTGGAGAGATTCCTGATACTGCTCAGGTTCTAAAAGCATTATATCTTCTTGACGATTCTCACGTAAATAATTTAACATACCCCGCGGCTTTTAGAACAGCATCAGATATTTTGTATAACCATCCTCGCTATACGAAAACATTTATGAAGTGTTGTCCAAACTTGCAAACTGATCTTACGCATATGGCAAATGAGGGGATTGAAATTCACCACTTGACCGCTGAAGAAGTAATCGTCGCCCTTGATAAAAAAGGGAGTAATCGAGGAAGGTACGTACGTATGTACCTTCCACAAATATACGGCAAATCTCCAAGAGAACAAACGCACCCCGTCTTTTTGACATTTATCAATGAGCTTGCAGGCATTCTCGATCTTTTGAGAGGAGAATACTACGCTCAAGGAGAACGTGCCGATACAAAGATTCAATTCACACAAGAACTCAGTAGGTACTATGACATCTCTCTCTCCTACAACTAGATAATCTTTAGACTATTCCAGCGCCATCTTCAGGAACAAATGGTAGGTACTCGAGCCCTGGTCCATAAGTTGCATTCAACTCTTTTTTGAATGATTCCATGTAAGAATTTCGAACGAGCGCAAGTGCTATCGCAGAAAACCCTCCACCCATATTTCTCATACCGACAACACCATCAATCTCACGTCCTTTTGTAATAAGTTTCGTCAACTCGGGAGTCTGCGCATCAAGCTCATAAAGTTCGAGTGCACTTTTTCCAGCTTCTGTCAGAAGCTCTCCAAATCTTTCAATATTTCCATTTTCAAGTGCCTCCACAGCGTCGAGAACTCGCTGATTTTCGTAGACAATGTGTTCGACTCGCATACGCATCTCGCGATCGATCGACTCAATCTCTTCTCGACATGATTCAAATTCCGCGACCGATACATCTCGAAGAAATCTAACTGGCTTTCCGAGGATTTCAGCAATTATTGACACGCTTTGCTCACATTTCTCGCGACGTGCCGGATATCCACTTGTACCAAGATTCCTCTTGACATATTTGTCGACTATCACGACAAATGACATGTCGTATCTTGAAAGGTCAATTGGAATTTGTTTCATTTCTGAGATTGGCATATCGTCATTTGGCATAAAGTCGAGAAAAAGTAGATGATTCTTTTTTGTAAGACCAGAGGAAGCTTGATCGAGAAATCCGCAAGGAATACCAATCAGCTCGCCATTCTCTGCTCGCTGACACATATGGGCTTTTTTTACAGGACTCAGCTTAATACCAAAGATTTGCATCATGCCTGTTGCAAGAGATTGTTCGAGTGCTGCCGAGCTAGAAACACCTCCAGAACTTGGGACATCTGAATCGATAAGTATATTCATCCCAGTGATTTCTGAAGATTGCTTCATGAGTTCTTTCACTACACCTTTGATGTAGTTGAGCCAGTTTCCATGCTCTCCTTTTGTCAAGTCATCAATGTTAAACTCTGAAGGTTTATCTGAATAGCCGACGGAATACACTTTGACGAGTCTATCGTCACGTTTTGATATCGCAGTTACCGTCTTATTTGAAATTGCCGCAGAAAGTGCATATCCTGCATTGTAGTCAGTATGATTCCCAATAATCTCCGCGCGACCTGGTGCTTGAGAGATGACTTTTGGCTCATTCTCATATTGAGCTTTGAAAGTTTGCATTATGTCCATAAATTGAATAAATTAATAATTAAATACCGTGAGATTTTTTATGCTTTGCAAAAGAAACTTCGTACAATTTGAATATTCTCTTTCTAAAATTATTTAGATTGTATTTTTTGATATTACTTCTGATAGCTCTGCGCCCGAGAGATTTTTCTGCCAACATCATTGTAATTCTACCAGCTAGTCCTTTGATATCTCCAAATTTGGCAAAACTCGCATATGGCTCCTGCATAAAATCCAGTCCATCCATATCTTTTTTACAAGATGCTAAAACTCGTGCACCACATGCCATTGCCTCGAGATAGACTAAACTCATTCCTTCACTCGAAGAGGGGACAGAAAAAACCCCATCATGCTCGGCAATAAAATTCAGATAAATCGGCATTTCCTTTTGCTCCTTAAATCCCAGATAAACTACTTTATTTCGTTTTTTTGCAATATTTTTTACATATTCTTCAAGTTCTCCACCACCAATCACAACTGTATTTACATCATTATTTTTGTTGTATATTTCTTCAGCCTTAAGGAGATTTTTAATTCCTTTCATTTCAATAAGGCGCCCTGCATACATCACAAACTTCTGCTTATCATCCTTGAGCAGTATATCCAACTCTTCAGGATAGTTGTATTCATAAATATTATAGTGATCAATATCAATTCCCAAAGGATAAACTCCAATCTGATTAGGCTGGATTTCTCTATTGCCGATAATTGACAGATATTTTAGCTCTGACTCTATGCGCGAGGACTTTTTATGCTTCATGTCGAGTGAAATAATTCGATCTTTTGTGTACTCTTGAAGAAGTCGTTTCTTTTGAGCGTCAGAAAGAGCCAGTATCTTATCGGCATCAGTCATTGCCTTCATAGCAAAAATCGGATCAGGAAATTCTTCAAGAAAATTCATCTCCATAGCATGCAAAGAAATAAAATACGGAACCTCAAATTTCTCCTTAATGACGGCAGCTGCATATCCTATGTACATTCCGTGCTGGATATGAAGAAAGTCGTAGCCTTCTTTCTGAGTTAGATTTTCAAAAGATTTATAAAAATCAGCGACGTATTCTGAAACCTGCTTTTCTGTCATGTCTTTGAATGGGATTGAGTTTTTTGCTTTGGGCTGAATGTCAAAAATTGGAGGATTTTCAAAGTACAGCGGGTGTAGTTTGTAACTAAGATTGCTTTTTGGAAAATAGCTATTGTGTACAGAAAAAACTATGCCGGCATTGTTCCCATGTTCAATAACACCCTTCATTAGGTTGTGAGTATATATGGGAGCACCGCTTCCCCCTTGATCAGGAGCATAAATCATGCCATAGAGCACATTCATAAAATTATCATACCACATATGATAAAATCATAATTATGAATAAATTCCATACGTTAACTCATAAAAACTCATTACTTCATCTTGCTCCACAATTCGGCTGTAATCCCTTCAAGCTGACCTTAAATGGGCAATCTGTTCTTGATGGCAATGAAGATATAGAAAAACTGAAAGCTGATTTTCTATGCAAAGGGGATTTCCTTGCACCCTTCCCAAATAGAGTATGTGATGGAAAATATACTTTTGAAGGAAAAAAATATCAGCTTGTGAAAAACGAGACAGGCCGTGGCCACGCACTTCACGGCTTTATCATGAAAAAGAAGTTTGATCTTGACTCAACTGAGGAAACTCAAGAATATACTTCGGCATCATTTTTAACAAGAATCGAGAAAGATGAATTTGAAGGATACTCTTTTGAGATTGAAGTGAGAATTACTTTTATTTTGAAAGAAAATGATCTTGAAATAATAATGTCTGGTAAAAATATTGGTACTGAGAATGCACCTTTTGGAGTAGGATGGCATCCGTACTTGACGGTTGATAAAAAAATAGATGGATGCACGCTCCAAATTCCGGCAAATAGAATCATGGAGACAGATACTGAAAAAGAGCTTATCCCAACAGGCAGGCTGCTTGAAAATGATTTTGGACCTGAATCAAGGAAAATTGGAGACGCCCAACTTGACACGTGTTTTTGTGAACTAAATGAAAATATAGCAAAGTTTGAAAATATTGAGCTTTGGATGGATGAATCTATGAATTTTTTCCAAAGTTATACAAGTGATGATAGGATGTCAATCGCTATTGAACCGATGAGCTGTGCCCCCGATGCGTTTAATAATGAATTGGGATTAACGACACTTAAGCCAAATGAAGAAATTTCTTTCCATTTCGGAGTTCGGCTCACTCGCTAATATTGATTTCCCATGAAACAAATAAGCCAACCCCATCGTCGCTACAATCCGCTCAAAGAAGAATGGATTTTAGTATCGCCTCAACGAACAAAAAGACCTTGGAATGGATCGGTAGAAAAACCGCAAAATATAGCTTTACCATGCTACGACAAGAGTTGTTTTCTCTGTCCAAAAAACAAGAGAGTTAATGGAGATAAAAATCCAGATTACAAAAATTCTTATGTTTTTCAGAATGATTTCCAAGCCGTAGAACCACACAGTAATAGCTACAGTTTCTCATCTGAAAATAAACTTTTTCAAATGCATGGAGTCGAAGGTGAGTGCCGTGTCCTATGCTACACACCAAGTCATAATAAGACATTGGGCAATTTAACCACAGAGGAGATTCTCGAAATTATTTCTAAATGGCAATCGGAAACAAATACATTATCGAAAAAATATTCATGGATACAAATTTTTGAAAATAAAGGAGCGGTAATGGGTTGTTCAAACCCTCACCCTCACTCACAGATTTGGGCAACAAGCACAGTTCCATCCGAAGTTGAGAAAGAGTCAAAAACTCAAAAAGAATATTTTGAAAAAAATTCAAACCCCATGCTTGTGGATTATGTGAAAGAAGAACTTGATGATAAAGAACGGATTATTTTAGAAAATGATGATTGGGTTGTCTTAACACCCTACTGGGCACTCTGGCCCTTTGAAACAATGGTTTTGCCAAAAAGACACATAAAACAATTGAATGAGTTAGATGAAAATACAAAAAATTTACTTTCTGAAATTCTAAAAAAAATACTTGTGAAGTACGACGCTCTATTTGAGACAAGTTTCCCATATTCTATGGGCTGGCACTTTGCTCCAAATGCTAAGACTCGTCAAGATCACTGGCAACTTCACGCACATTTTTACCCACCACTTCTTCGATCTGCATCTGTGAAGAAGTTTGTCGTAGGCTATGAGCTTCTTGGAGAAGCTCAGAGAGACATAACGCCAGAAATGGCAGCAGATCGTCTTCGATGGTTGTAGTATACTTTGCATAAATCCTATGAATCTCTCAGCCCTCACAACTTTCAAAAACAACTTTTTCAAAGAACTCGAAAACTCAACCTCTGGTCAAAAGACTTCACTCGCATTTATCAGGCACAGACTTGCGCCAGTATCGCTCGTTGGAGAAGGTGAGGAGTTT
>Ga0209284_10004732_pt1 | contig 14902 bp, 10 predicted proteins | sample FRY03_FD_187211 | JGI IMG/M metagenome (GOLD analysis project Ga0209284, IMG submission 187211) | Freshwater microbial communities from Lake Fryxell liftoff mats and glacier meltwater in Antarctica - FRY-03 (SPAdes) (version 2) | ecosystem: Environmental > Aquatic > Freshwater > Ice > Glacier... | reverse complement strand
TCCTCCAAGGCGGGCGGCGGCGAGGGCACCTCCTCTGATCCGGAGGACGGGGACGCCTCCTCCGTCGGCTGCTGCTGCTCTTCAGCTTCAGGGGACACGGGCTGGTCCGATAGGATAGGCGGCGGGGCGAATTCTGGGAGCGCGATATTGACATCAAAGACCTCTTGCATCACATCCACCGACCGGCTGGATGATGCAAAGTCATCGGATGCCATGGGTGCGTCGGTCGATCGGGTTGACGTTTTACCTCGGCCGCCTCGGGCTCCTCGAACCCTGGAGGGTGCCTCCGTCTTACTCTTACTTACGCGACAGGGTGCTGGGCCTGGAGGGGGGGCGCTGCTATCCATGGTAGATCGGTGGTCCTCTTGTCTGTTCCAAAGATAAGATTCAGGCAGACACGGCGCCCCACGCCGCCGGCGCTTTCCTCACGTTGATTTGGGGACCGCGCTTGTTTTTGACGGACGAAGCGTCGAACAGCTCGTCCTCATCCTCGCCGCCGGACCCGGCGTTGTTGCGTCCGCATACCGACTCGGACAGCGTCCAGAACTGCTGCGCGCCGATGCGGAAGTTGCTGTGGGGCTCGGCCTTGTACCAGAAGACCTGGTCCTCGAGTTGGTTCGACTTTGCGTTGTTGTTGATGACGAGGCACTCGAAGTTCTCGGTGCACTGGTCCATCACCTGGCAGAACACATCGAATGTCGGGAACATGCCGGCGTAGTTGTCGTAGATGCGCTTCCGGTTGTTGATCAGGTTCTCTCTCAGGATGAAGACGTAGTCTATCTGAGTTCGCAGAGACGGCGGGATGCCGAGCGGGAACTGCATCGTGATTATGAACATAATCTTGTAGTGGCGCCCGTTCATGAACAGCAAGCGCACGTTCTTGTCGCGCGTCCATGTGTCATCGTACATGCAGTCGTCGAGGATCAGGAAGGCGCGCGGGTCGATGTTGCATCGTCCGGTGGCGACGACCTGCTGATCGATCTTCCGCATGATGATCTTCTGGCGCTTGACGACGTTGTCGAGGATCGACGCCGTGTACTCCTCGTGGATGAACAGAGGAGGCACCATGTTCCCGAAGAACTTATTAGCAGTCTCGGTTGGCGAGATGACCGTGCCGATTGGCAGATCGCGCTGGTTGAACAACAGATCGCGAACCAGGTACGACTTGCCCGTCTCGCGTTTGCCGATCAACACGACCACTTTATCCGGCTTGATCGTCGTGATATCGAATTTCCGCAGTTGAAGCTGCATCTATATGGCACAAGTAATCTGTCGTACATATTTTATTTCATCCCAGTGGCACACACACACTCTCTCTCTCGGCGAATGCTGATACGCACGCCGCTCGGCACCCATAACCACAAAAAATTGGGTGCTCCGTAGGGTGTCCCTGGTTCATATTACATCTGATCCAGTCAGATGCCTATCGAACCAGTTACACCCGCCCGCGGACCAGCAGCAGCAGCTGCGGCACTTTCGAATCGAATGTGTCCCGGTGCGCCCGTCAAGGCGCCACCGGCTGCTAGCTCCCGCTCACAGAGCGTCCTACCTCGGACGCTCTTCCCCCCCTCATTTGGAGGACAGTGTCCCGGTGCGCCCGTCAAGGCGAAACCGGATGGTAATGGCACCAGGAACTGCCGACCTGGGAAGCTCCTCTTCACGTGATTTCGAGCCACCCGTATCGTTTTATCGCCTGCTGTGAATTATTCAAGGTCGGAATACTGCTTGGTGGATGCACATACGTTCTTGGTGAACGCAAGCTCCTTGGCGTACATCTCCTTGACGACGGCGACGGTGTCCTCGTGAAGCTGGGACAGGGAGGACACCCGCTCCTTCTCGAGCCTGCGCCTCGCCAACACCAGGTTATCCCAGGTGCGAGACATGGTGGATGCGAAGTTGTCCGATGAGGGGGGGGCAGCGAGGGACGATACGGACCTTGTGTTTTTTACGCACGACCGCGAAGGGACGACTGTCGAACAACCGCGCGAGGAGAAGGAGGGTGTCATCATCATGACCGGCGGCTATACTTGTTGGGGGCTAGTAAAAAAATACAAGAGCCGCGGCCGCACGCACGAGGCTCAAATAATCACAGCGTTCCTGAGCAAGACTGCAGTAGCCGCCGACATTTTATGGGTCGTCAAAGCCATCGAGGCTCTGGATATCCCAAGACGCACGGGCGGCCATGAAGTCGGCGTCGAGAAGGAATGCATCCCAGAATGAAGGCATCAGGCGGAAGTAGTCGAACGAGCCATCGAGTTCCTTGCATACACCCTCTAACATGCCGAACACGCGGACCAGGCGCAGCAACGTCTCATCCAGTTCAAACGGGATGCGTGTCGCGTCGAACGGCGCTGTCGATGCCGATGCCGACGCCGACGCCGCCGTCTCGGAGCGCGGCGACCGGGGACGGAAGACTTCGAGGTCTATCGTGCGGACGTACTTGTAGTACATGGCCATGTAGGTCTCCGCGAGCTTGTCGTCTATCACACGCAGCCCGAGCAGCTTGAGCGCCTGCACCATCTGCGCAGGCCGACCGCCGACGAGCACGCTGATCATGATCTTCAGTCGCACACGGTACCCGCGGCTGATCTGGATCACGCTGCCAAAGTCGTACAGCACGAGCCTGCCGTCAGGGTCGACGCCGACGTTACCGGCGTGTGGGTCGCCGTGGACAACCGGAGAGTAGAGAAGCTGGGTCATGAACGTGTCCATCAGCAGCGCCGCCAGCTTGGCACGTCGCGCCGGCGTCCCCATGACGCCAAAGAGGGACGTCGACGGACGGTATTCCATGGTCAGCACACGCTCGGTGCACGCCTCCGGAATCATACGTGGGATCACGACCGTCGGATCGCCTTCGTACATCGCAAAAAACTCTTGTCCGTTGACCAGTTCTGTTGCGAAGTTCATCTCCTCGACGAGGCGGCATTCGAACTCGTCGACGACGCCGACCCAAGCCGGGCGCACCACGCGGGCCAGCGACCGCAAGAACGCAATGTCGGACCGAACGTACGCAGAGATACCCGGGCGGCGTACCTTGACGACAACCTGCACTCCATCGAGCACCGCTCGGTGCACCTGCGCGATCGATGCGCTCGCAAGCGGGGTCGTTTCGATGGAGTCGAGTTTCGACAAGATGCCCTCAGACCGCAGGACGGCCTCGATATCACCAAACGGCAAAGGGTTGATGCGGTCGCGCAGAGACGACAGGACCGTGGTCACGTCCTTGCCGAGCAAGTCCTTGCGCTGGCTCGCGAATTGACCGGCCTTGATGTACGTAGGGCCGAGCTGTTGCATGCGTGACACGAGCCACTTCGCCGTTTCCACGCCGGGACGGCGTGCGGCTGCTCGGACGCATAGCTCGGCCGACGTGCGCAGGGTGCGTAGGTCGTTGACGGAGATCAGGGTGAACGGAGGCATCTCCCCTCAGACCAAGCCCATTCTTCTCTGCAAACAGAAGCCAGCGCCTTATATGCGCTTCACCAAAAAGTACTCCAGAGATGGACCCGCTAGTCGCGGGGTGCATGGATGCCGCAGCGGCCTCCGCAACCATCCTTGGCGCTGTTGGTGCACGTCTTCGTAGCGTCCGTCTTCAAGGGTGCGCCGCACAGGACCTTTGCTGCCTTTGCAACAGCAGGGGCGGCGACGACAGCAGCAACAGGGCCTGCCACCGCGACCACCGCGACGCCATGGATGCCGCAGCGGCCTCCGCAACCATCCTTGGCGCTGTTGGTGCACGTCTTCGTAGCGTCCGTCTTCAAGGGTGCGCCGCACAGGGTCTTTGCTGCCCTAGCAGCCGCTGCCGCAGGGGCTGCCGCAGGGGCTGCCGCAGGGGCTGCCGCAGGGGCTGCCGCAGCCGCTGCCGCAGCCGCTGCCGCAGGGGCTGCCGCAGCGGGTACAGCAGATTTGTGGCGGCCGCAGCGTCCTCCGGACCCACCCTTGGCAGAGCAAACCTTGCCGTTCTTCATCAAGGCGCCGCACACGGCCGTAGCTGCGTTAGCAACGGCAGAGGTGGCATGGGCATGCGACGACGAAGCAGCAACTGCGACAACGGCAGCGGGGGGCGCCGGTGCGATGTAGTGCTGGTGGGTGCCGCAGAGGCCTCCGTGCTCCGGCTTTCCGGCGTTGGTGCACTGCTTCCCCTTATTGTCACCCGTCTTCTTGATGGCAAAGCATGCAGTCATTTTCCTAGCGAGGATGACAGGTGTGGATTGATTGATGTGCAGAGATAGCGGTGAGTTTGTCCCGTACGGGACGGGCCCAATTTTTGGGAAAGGTTTCAACCATCACGTTGGGCGACATGCAACATGAAGGCGACACAAAAAATCTGCCCCGGGTGTAGTCAAGCGAGAAGCAACAACAGGGGATGGAGATTTCAGGACCGTTACGCGTAGCGCTGCAGATAGTAGCAGCCCTAATCACGCTCATGGGAGTATACGCCTTCTCGCTGTGGCTGCTGAACAAGGAGGCTCTCGTCTCCGATCCGAACTCCGTACGCCCCCCCAAGATGACCGCCAAGATCCTCGACGGCTATGCCGAGTCTACGATCTTGGCGCAAGCCTCTTGGTCGACGATCAACCGAGACGCATACAACTACGTCACACTACCTCGCTCGTACAATCGCAAGGGCGGCGCCCAGTTCAGCTACTCGATGTGGATACGGCTTCGCGACACTTCGGCCCCGAACGTCGCAGGCAAGACGTTGTTCATGCGCGGCGACCCGACGTCCTACAAATGGCACACGTATCAGAAGAACCCCGGGTCATCCTTAACGGAAGTGGTCAGCAAGCACAACGACGTGATGATCAAGTGCCCGCGCGTGAGGTTCGGTCGAACCTTCGACGAGATCATCGTTGAGTTCAACACGCTCACTGACCCCTCTGGATCGATCACGATCACCCCCGACGCGCAGCCCTCGCCGATCGCACAGGGGGGCAACGCGTACACCAGCAGCGCGGGTGTCGAACCCTCCCTTCGTCGCAACGCCGTGCAGTTGATGCAGGGGCGTTGGGCGTTGTTGACCTTCACCTTTGAGGACAACATCGCCATCAACGAGTTTGAGGACGGCATCATGGTGCGTTTCTACTTGAACGACCTGCTATACACGACGTCGACCTCGCGCAGTGCACTGAGGCAGAACAACGGGGACTTTCTGATATGTCCGTCGTTGGGTGCCGACCTGGGCGGAGAGCAGAAGATTAACGGAGCTACGTTCGGGGACATGTCGTACCATAACTACGCGCTCGGACTGCCACTGGTGCGGGAGCTCTACACAAAGGGGCCGCCGACCAAGGCGGCCGTCATCCAATCTGGAGGTCTCGGCGAGCCTCTGTATTTGAGCGAGTACAACAAGCTGGATGTGTACAACACGTGATGATGGAAGCCCCTAATCTGCGATGACGAACTTCCGCAGTCCCTTGACCACGGTGGGGGGGGGAGACATAGACGGGCAACAGCAATCGGCATCGGCGTCCTCCAACAGGCGGTCGCGGGCAACGTCGTCGGTCGGCGAAGCCTCTTCGTCGACGACAATAAATTCGTCGAGGCTGCCAACCGAGTCGTCGTCCGAATCATCGTCGTCGGCTTTCGCCCTCCCTGATCCGGCAGTCCGTTGCGCTTCTGTCAGCGGCTGCGCTTTGAAGCGCTTGCTGCTGATGTTGCCCTCTAGCCTTGAGCTGTCCAGCGCAACCTCTGTCAGAGCGAGCACAATCGCCGACTCGTCCCCGTCGATGCCCTTCTTGCGCCCGTCGGGAAGAGATGCGCCTGACCGCGCCGCAACAAAACGCCTGACTGCGTGTTGGCATTCGGCGTAGGACAGAGCGGTGAAGAACATCACGTGGTGCAGCAGCTTTCCTCGCTGCCGGTCTACAAAGTCCCCTAGCGACCTCGGGTCACCAGGCTTGACCTGGTGCACGGATAGCTCCAATCTGCGTTCGCGGCTGTGCATCAAGCACACAGCGATAGGGAGGTGGATGTTCATATTATGACGTCTGGATGCCTGGACACGTACCCCAGGTTTACACCAGGGACACATGGACACGGGGTCACGTGTAATATACGCAGCCTACGAACGCCGCCCTGTACACCGACGCATGCCCTCCGCCTGTCGTAATGGCCGCGTCATAGTCCGCCTCCGACATCTGTGTCCCGTCTGAGCTGATCCACCTCATGTCGAACAGGCGCTCGGTGCTCGGCGTCGTCCGACGCTCGAGGGCGTTGCGACAGTCACGCGTTTCGGCCGCCGAGGGGTCCACCAAGACCGTCGCAGTGCTCTGGATCCAAACGGGGAGACCAGTTGCTGGGTCGACGACGTTGAGACCGTTTTCGTCCGTCTGGACCTCGTACACAGGGCGCTCCGGGTTTGTAAAGTCGCAGTCGCACGTCATCTTGGCCACCGTGAAGCTCTGACAGACGTACGGCAAACTGCCCCTCTGGAGCTGCCCGTACCCAGGAACGGTGCTGCTGGTGACGTAGTCGCCGGAAACCAGGGGGCCATTGATGTCACACACCCAGACGGCCCCGGCTCCCATGGCGTTCACCTCCATACGGACGTCGCCGACTTCGACGAGGCGCTGCTGCTGCGAGGGTGTCAGCGATGTGCCCGGACTCATCTCGTACACCGACGAGCTCAGCACGCCAAACACGCGCCTGTCGTACGCAGTCTTCGCCAGCGACACCACGGGTAGGGCGTCATTGATGGTGATGGCACTCTTTCCCCGGACGAACTTGCCGAGGGGGTTCGCGTTTCTTGGCCCTCCGGTGATGTAGTCGTTCTGGTCGCAGACCACGATGAAGCCCTCGGACGAACCCAGGGAGGACCTGGATTCGCCTGCTATGAAAACGCGGTGCTGGCCGGTGAAGTTCACGAAAAACGGAGTGAAGAGTGCAGCGCTGATCGGAGACGTGGTGGTCGCAGATACAAGAGAGCCGTTGCCAGTGACGAGGGTCGGCGCCGCAGTGTAAGAGCCCACGGCGACTGCGGCGCTTCCGATCTGACCGTAGGCGTTGTCCCCCCAAGCGTGGATGTTTCCTAAAGAATCCAATGCCAAGGCGAAGTCCTTGCCGGCGGCTATCGACACCGCCGTACGACCCTGAAGAGAGCCAGAGGTGGCGACCAACGCGGGCGTATCTGAAGAGACGACGGAGTTGATGCCGAGCTGACCGCGGCCGTTGCTACCCCACCCATGCACTCTGCCCGTTGAGTCGAGAGCCAGCGCGAACCCATCTCCGGCAGCTATCGATACGATCGTCGCCTCCACCAGTGAGCCCGTCGTCGAAATCTGCACTGGGACAAGCTTTCCGCCCCCCCATCTATGGACGGCGCCGGTGGAATCCAGAGCTGTTGCCGTGGTGCTCCCTCCCGCGATTGCCACAACTGTCACTCCGCTCAGCGAGCCGAATGGCGAAATCAGTACGGGGATCGACGAGCCGGTAGTCGTGTTGTTCCCCAACTCGCCCGCACTGCCCTTACCCCACGCATGTACGCCTCCGGTCGAATCGATGGCGTAAGCAGTATGCGCCGAGCCTGCCACGGATGTGATCGTCTTGCCGTCTAACGACCCAAACGACGATAATGCGATTGGCAACACAACCAAGCCGGCCGTCGCGTCGTCGTTGCCTACCTCGCCGTATTCGTTCCTGCCCCAAGCGTGAACACCGCCCGTCGAGTCGACGGCGAGCGCGGCATATGTGCACGACGCGATCGACTTGATCACTTTACCCGCGAGAGAGGATCCGGCGACGGACATGGAGGTGGGCGTCGAGTATCCCCCCCAAGAGTGCACAGTTCCGGTCGAGTCCAGAGCGTACGTGGTGGTCAGCCCCGCAGCAATAGCTAGCAACGTTTTCCCGTCGACTGTACCCGAAGAAGATGTATAGACCGGAACGGATGAGTCTTTGCCTAACATACCGGGTGACCCCCACGCGTGTGCTTTTCCAAACGGCGTAATGATGTAGCTGCTCGATGACGAGCCTCCCCCCGATCCCGTCATCAATTTCGTTAAAGACGCTGCTCCGACTGTGTCGCCGCACTCCGCAACCGTCTTGTCGAGGAGCTCCGCAAACGACGCGCTCGCACTCGCGGACACGCGGATAGCGGGCAAGGCTGCGATGGGCGTCGCTGGCGTGTACTGAGCGGAGTCGAACGCGGTTGGCCCCAGTTGACGCCCGGTGTTGAGCCCGAACGCCCGCACCGTGTTGTTGGCAAGCTGCAACACCATGTGCCTTTGCCCGCACGCCACATCGATGACGTAATTGCACGATCCCAAGCCTGTCACGCACGTGAAGGTGTTGATCGAGCCCGTGCCAAAGTTGTCTGAGAGCCCGAGGCCGCCTTCTACATTGACGCCGCAAGTATACAGCTTGCCGCCCGCAATGGCCGCGGCGATTCCGTCGCCCATGGCGACAGCTGCGACCGGGAAATTCGCAAACGTCAGCGGATCCACGAGGACGGGGCTGACGGTGGTTCCTACGAACGTCCCTTGCCCGGTGGCACCGTTGCTGTTGTCGCCCCACGTGTAGACTTTCCCGGCCGATGTCAGCGCCATGCCGGCTTGACCGCCGGTCGCGATCTGAGAGACGGACGAGAGGTTAGGCACGATCGTGGGCACTGAGTACCGCGTGCTGGTTCCAGATAAACCGAGCTGGTTGCTGGTGTTGTCTCCAAGGGCCATGACAGTGCTGTCCGCCATGATCAAGAACGTGCAGTTCGAACCGCAACTGATAGAAGTAGTCGCGTTGGCAACTGAGTAGATAGCCGTGGGAGTCAGCACCGAAGACATCTGCGAGTCAGCGACGCCGCACTGTCCCGCATTGTTGTATCCCCACATGTACGGAGTGCCGTCGGATAGCACGGCGCCGCTGTGGAACATGCCAGTCGCGCACGACACCACGTCTGCAGGGAAGTCAGGGAGCGTCACTGCGCCGCTCCTGGACGTAGTCGAGCCGTCGCCAACCTGTCCGTACTGGTTCCACCCGCACGCTTGCACGGATGCAAGATTGGCCGTACGAGCCTTGATCACCTTGTGGTTTCCTAGCCCTCCCTTCGAAAGCATGTACGGCGCGATATCGCGATTCGTGAGAGAGACCATCAATGGGACGGACGAGTCAGACACGCTGTTATCGCCTAGCTGTCCGTAGGTGTTCAACCCCCAAGCATGCACTTGGCCCGTCGATTCGATAGCCATGGTGTGGCTCTGTCCGGCTGATATCGCAACGATGGATACGCTCGATCCGGAGAACGACCCTAGGTATACGCGTGTAGGATACCCCGCGTCGTAGGGTGGGGTGCTGTCGCCCAGCTGACCAGAGAGGTTGCACCCCCACGCGTAGAGGTTGCCGCTGGAATCCAGAGCGACGGTGTGATATTGCCCGGCTGCTATGGCGACGGCCTCGATGCCGTTGACTACCTTGGGCACCTTCTCCGGGAAGGGATGAGCGTCATAATTTAGTTTACCTTTTCCCAACTGACCGTTCGTGTTAAGCCCCCATGCGTGTACTTGTCCCACAGAGTCAAGCGCCACAGTGTGGATCAGTCCAGCCGCGATCGCGACTACCTTTGTCCCTACAAGAGAACCGAACGTCGAAATCGACGTCGGCCCGTTAACAGCCAGGGAAGTTTCAGTTCCTTCTCCTTCTCCTCCCCCCCAGGTGTACACGGCCCCTCTGGAATCGAGCGCAACCGAATGATGTTTCCCGGCTGCGATAGCCACCATTGTCAGATGGTTGATGGACGAGATCGCCACAGCGGTTGCCGAGTTCGTATACGAGTCGTTCCCAAGCTGCCCGGACGCGTTTAGCCCCCACGAGTGGATGTGCCCTGTGGAGTCGAGAGCGAGCGAGTGATCCTGCCCAGCGGCTACGGCGACGATCTTCAACCCAACCACAGACCCTATTGCCCGGATAGGGGGGCTAAACCCCGACGAGAAACCAACGCCCAGCTGGCCGTTCGTGTTCTGCCCCCATGTCCAGACGGATCCGCTCGAATCGATTGCAATGGTGTGCGACAGTCCCATGGCCACCGCCACGATGCGCGGGGCTTTAATGATCACAGGGCTGGGAACGAGCCTGTTTACCGCCGTGATGTCGCCGCATTTCCCGTCTCCGTTGTACCCCCACATGTACAGCGTGCCGTCGGAGTCGATGTAGGCAGAGCTCTGCGAGTTGCAGCCTCCGCTCGCCAATGCCTTTCTGTTCATCGACAGGTGATTGAAGATCGGGACTGGCTTCCGAACGTCGGCGTTGACGATGGTTTGCGTCAACATCTCGTTCCCCACCTGACCGTCGTTGTTCTGCCCGAACGCAAGGATGCGGTTACTCTGATCGCTGATGCTGTCATAAAGGAACACAAACGTCGTGTTTGAACCTGTGGACACCGCATACGCCGCGAAAGCATTGTAGTTTGCAATCAGAAGGCGCGTAGGCACAAGCTGGTGGCCGGTGGCATCGGACTCGGTCGCGACTCCGTCTGCGTCCACATTGATGCTCGGTCCGCATCCCAGCTGACCGTACGTGTTGTCGCCACACGTCCAAGTGGTTCCGTCGCTCTTCACGATGACCGTATGTGCCAATCCCGCCGCCAGGTAAGTCTTGAGTCCTGTATCGGCGCCCTGGGCGGTCACGATGACGGCCGGGCTCGTCACGGATGGAGAGCAACTTCCGGTCCCGCACTGGCCTTGATCATTGCGCCCGAACGCGAGGACAGCGCCCATCACGTCGACCGTCAGTGTGTGATAATCGCCGCATGCGACGGCGCAGATCGTGGCGCCGCCGTCAGGCGGTTGGATCGCTGTCGGCACGTCGTAGAACGCACCAGCACCCAACATCGGACCGTTTCCCAGTTGAGCGTACGTATTACTTCCAAACATGTATACGGCTCCTCCGTCGAGGAGTACGAAACTGTGATACGCACCAGTTCCGATGTTCAAGACGGCGCCTGCTCCTGGAAGAGCCATGGCGCCGAAGGGCAGGTCCACCGCGACAGGGGTTGAGTTGACAAGCACGACGGACCTTGGGCCACCGCCGAGCTGCCCAACCGAACCGTCGCCAAACCCGTAGACAGCGCCGTCCGTGAGCTGAATCAGACAGTGCCCGTACCCGGCACATATTGCAATGGCGGGGATTGCAGGGAGACCGACGACGGGAACCGGAGTCCACCGATCCATCGTGTCGCCGGTCCCGAGTTGACCGTTTGCATTTGCTCCCATCGACAACACCGTGCCGCCGGCTATCAAGACGAGGGTGAAGTCGCGGCCACACGCAACGCTCATGGCGCCAGTGATGGTCGGGACTATCGTAGGGATGGGTGCTGCGATTGTGTCGCCAAGCCCCAACTGTCCGCTCGAGTTGTTTCCGAACACATACAGACGACCGCTTTGGATGTAGGCGCTGTGCCGACATCCTACGCCGGTAAACGGTACGCTCAGGACTGTCTTCGTCGGAGCCGTGTACACGAAGTTCTCTATGTAGTCCCAAGATCGCGAGGTAATTTGGCTCGAGGTGGGTCCAAACACCAAACTGTCGGCCACGAAGAGGTTGGAGCACGAGATCGTAGAGGTGGGTGCCGATATGTCTCCTCCGCAGTTGACCGTCCCCACGACGACCAGGTTGGACCCGACCGTCAGGTTGCATGCGGCGCTCGCGTTGCCGCCGAACGCGGCAACGCCGGCCACAGACAGGGTTGAGCCCACCGACGCTGCGCCGAGCACGGACAGGTTCGATCTCACCGTCATGTTGCTCGCAGCGATTGCGTGTCCGCCTAAGGACGTCGTGCCGAGCACAGACAGGTTCGACCTCACCGTCATGTTGCATGCGGCACTCGCGTTGCCACCGAACGAGGACGAGCCGAGCACATGCAGGTTCGACCTCACAGCCATGTTGCCGGTGACACTCGCATTGCCGCCTATATCCGCCGCACCGATCACAGACAGGTTTGACCCCACCGTCAGGTTGCAGGCACCACTTAAGTTGCCGCCGAACGAAGCCTCGCCGAACACGGACAGAAGGGATCCTACAACCAGGTCGGACTGTACGGAGAGGTTCGAACTCACGGGGACGTAGGAATTATTGCCAACAGTCCTTGTCATAAGGTTTGATTATTGTCCAGTTTTTTTGCAGGCATCGATGGGAGCATGGGAGCGCCGACGGCGGAGTGAGTACCTGGGGGGGAAGAGAGGATGGAAGTTGTACTCCGGATGTATATCTGCTAACGTCGAACTTATCCTTGACGCCGAACAGCTAATTTACTGGAGGATACGTCGTAAGATCTTTATGATGATCGAATCCGAATCCTGCGTTCAACAAACGCGCATTTCTCTGCCAGGATAGTTCAACAGTAAGAGCATGGAAAGTACCACGCGGCACATTCTGATTGTCGACTCGCGCGATCGAGACTTCTCCAAGCACTCCTCTCCTACCTCGTACCGTATCGACCTGCCGGTTGCGTACCGCAGAGTCACCATGGCGCGCCTGACGAGCTGCGAGATCCCGTGTACGTTCTTCATCTTCTCGGCTGCGCTCGGGAACGTCACGCTGAAAGTGTCGCTGTTTGACGACGTCGGATTGACATCTGTCACCCGTGCGGTCGTTGTCCCCGACGGCAATTACGGGACATTGACCATCTCTGCTGCACTCACGGCCGCTCTCAACAAGGCGTTTTTATCCGAGGAAGCGACGTTTGATGTCACCTTCGAGCCTGCGACTCTGAAGCTCACCTTCAAATGCATCCAAGGGCGCTTGCTAGAGGTAGACACAACCTCCGAGGCGAGCCATGCGCCGACCGGGTGGGGGCTCGGATATCACCTTGGGTTCAGAAAAGGCGAGGTTTTCCGCGGAGTCTCTGTGACCTGCCCGTCCGTTATGACCCTCAACCCGTACACGTACATCCTGCTTGACATCGAGGGGCTAGGGAGCCTCGACGAGTGCAGCATCAACGAGCCTGGAAACGGCGGCACCGTGTTCGCAAAGATCCCGCTGACAAACGACTCGTTCGACGTCATAATGGCGCACGGCACCAATGCGTGTATATCGGGGCGACGTCCCTTCAAACCGGCTCTCTCCCGTGTTGACAGATTATCAATCAGCTTCCGCTTTCACGACGGCTTGCCGGTGGACTTTAACAACGTGGACCATTCTTTCACACTTGAATTCCACTGCCAGAATTAGATTCCGTCGGAAAAGGAGAAGGAAGAAGTGCATTGTGCCGTCCGTAGTCAAGGGTCAAGTCAAGAACACCGGGTGAGAAAGCTGGAACCGCTATGTATACTGTTTGATATCATGGGCTCTGGGTCTATGAAGGCCGCCGAACGGGGAATACTGTCGTTCACGTCGACTTTCACCGGAGAAAAAATGCGCGGCGCACTCACGTCCGTTGTGACCGGGTCGACGGTGATGGGGCTCAATGCCTTCGGCGTCTTCAGCCTAGGCCTGAGCGCACCGATGTCCGCCCTGCTTTTCGTGTACGTCGTGGGGGGGGTGCTAGGGTACTCAGCCGACATCATGTTCGCCAAGAGTGACTTCATGGTCGGCGGAGAGCTGATGAGACTCCCGTACGGAGCCGTTAGAAAGCGCGGGGCGTGGCTGATGCGGTCCTTCTTCCGCCGTTTCTTCGTCCGGTACTTCGTGACGCTCGTGATCGAGACTCTCACCGGCCTAGCTATGCTGAACGCGCTCATACGCGAGATGGACAAGCGCCATTTCCTGACCGACTACAAGACCTTACGCGATGCAACGACTGCCGTCGTTGTGGCCGTGCTGAACTTCTTGCTCTATGGGAACGTGTTGAGGTTTGACTGGGCTTACCGAGAGGTGGAGCACCCCGTGATGAACATGGTCGTACTGGCATGGATGGGAGTATCAATGCTGACTTTCGCTGCCGCCCGTTGAAGACCCTCAATTATTTCTGACTTTGATGTAACAAGCCATCGCGCCTGACGCTTCCGATGATAGGAACTCTCATTGCTTCAAAGTTTTTCAAGGTCAACGAGAGGTTCACCGACCCCCCCCCTCCCGTCGTCGCTCTGTCTCCACCTCCGACGTTTCCGCCTCCTACTCCTACGACGGCATTCCCATTCCCTACGCCCACGACTAGATCGCCAACCCGGACCTCCAACGGCATTGCGTTCGTCGGAATCGTTATCATGATCACCGTGTTTGTGGCTGAAGTTGCGTTTGGGATCTTTGCGGTTTACCTCAGTTGGACATCGAACGCGCTGATTGGATGGAGCACCTTTCCCAGGGTCGTGTTTGCAATCTTTGCCTTCCTCTTTGGGTTCAATTACGCGATTACACACTTGATTAACAAGCTTGACATGGTCATGTACATCCGAAAGCTTCACCAGGCCGGCGTCGTCGCAAGGCAACCCTACCCTCCTCTTCCTCCTCCTCCCGCCGCGGCATCAGCGTCCATGTACGGAGGCAGAAGAGGCGTGCGCCGCAGTTAGGAGCGGGAGCGTGGGCAGGAAGTCAAGTGTACGCGTGGCGCATCGCCTTGGCTGCCACCACAACCCCGTACAACATCGTGGCCGACTCAGTGACCTCCGCAGGGGCGTGCGCCGCACGCCGTCCGCGCTTGACATGGCCATGCGCTTCGGTGTGCGCTGCCTCGGTAGCTTCGCCGCCGTGTGCACACTCCTCGGCGGCTTCGGCCGCGGCGTAACGGGACTCCCTCGGGATGGGCAAGCGCGGCTCGTACTCGTAGCCGACAAACGCCTCAGGCGGCCAGTGCGGCGGTCTGTAGGCGCACCTTTCCCTCTCGTCACGGGCGAGCCCCCTGGCGAGAGCGCCGAGGTCGATGCCGGTGCCCTCGCCTTCCGTCTCCTTACCCCCCACCCCCATGCCGCGAGGTGAGCGCCGACGGTCGCCCCGCATCACACGGGACGACTTCCGGTAGTCGTCGCTCCAGCATTCT
>Ga0209284_10004726_pt1 | contig 14920 bp, 8 predicted proteins | sample FRY03_FD_187211 | JGI IMG/M metagenome (GOLD analysis project Ga0209284, IMG submission 187211) | Freshwater microbial communities from Lake Fryxell liftoff mats and glacier meltwater in Antarctica - FRY-03 (SPAdes) (version 2) | ecosystem: Environmental > Aquatic > Freshwater > Ice > Glacier... | reverse complement strand
ACTTACATACTTACAATCTTATGACTTCTGTACTTACACACTTTACATATAAATATATTTATATGTAAAGTGTGTAAGTACAGAAGTCATAAGATTGTAAGTATGTAAGTGCCGAAATCACAATATTGTAAGTATGTAAGTGCCGTAAGATACTTTTTAATATATATATGTAATATGGAAGTGCGATAATTAACAGAAATCCTTAAAAATTGATATAAGTATATTTTTAATATATATATGTAATATAGAAGTGCGATAATGGCTGAGATTATTATTAGAAAACACGAAGAAGAATTAAAGAGAAATAGAGATAGAATGAAAATTGTTAGAGATAATGACGAATATAGGGCTAATAATAAAATATATATGAAGCAATACAGGGTTAATAAAAAAGCAGAATTAAAAAAAGCATACGAAGATGTTAATAAACCTACCTATATCAATAATACTATTAATGTTATTAAAAAAGATAACGAAGTTAAACTTATTAGTGTTAAAATTGACGCTAAAAAAGAAATAACCCCCTTGTGGAAAAGAACAGGTGTTAAAGGCACTACTGTTAAAACTGCTAAAACATACACTATTTGGTTTATTAAGATTCATAAAGAATTTAAAAATGATGTGTTAAATGATGCTATTATTAATAGAATATTTGTAGGGAAATATGACGAAAATGATGAAAAATACATCTTAAAAAATACTAAATATCTATATGGTGATAACTTGGTGAAATTTATTGAATATATGAAAAATAAATATACGAATATTTCTACATTAAAAACCTATATATCACCATTTGTATCTATGTGCTCTTATTTTGAAGAACTTGAACCATCGTATCAAGTATTGGCTCGTCTTGTTCTTGATTTGAATGATTTATATGAAGCTCAACGAGATAATAATGAAATTACCATTGAAAACTCTAAAAAGTTATTTGATTTTACCCCAGGGGCTATTAATACTATTATTGATAAAATAACCAATATTAATGATAAACTCATTTATAGTCTTTACACATTAATACCACCACGAAGATTGGAATATGCATCAGTTTTGATTGTTGATAATATCGATAATACAAAAGATGGAAACTTTTTAGTTATTGATAATATTTGTAAATATAACTTAAAGTTTATTTTTAATGACTTTAAAACTGTTAAAGCGTTTGGCTCACAGATCATTGAAAATCTGCCTAGTAAATTAGTTGATATTATATATGAATATCTTGTTGATAATGGAAAATGTGTTGGTAATTATCTTTTTAGCAAAAAGAATAATACATCTATTACCAATGTATGTCTTGGACGTAGATTAAGTGTTGTTTTTAGCAAGATTTATAATACTGAAATATCTTTGAGATTTATTAGAATGTCATACTCCATTTATATTAATTCATTGGGTCTTACTAATAATCAATTGAAAAATAAAGCGGACTTAATGTGTCATAGTGTTCGTGTTAATAGTCAGTACAATAAAACGAAGGTTATTGGTTAGATGTTTCACTAATGATTCATAAAATTATAAGGGGTGTTTTGTAATTATTTTTTGCTTTTTATGAAAGTTTGTGAAATATTTTGAGTACATAATTTATTTATTTCAAGAAAAATATAGGAAATGTTTAAAGTTGTATAAATATATTATTATGTACTCAAAATATATTCTTTAAAAAATAAAGTATTATAAATTCAACCACTTAGTATATTTTATGTTATATAAGTTGATTTTGTTAATGGACGTAATCCGTTATTTAGAAATAGTCTTTAATAGAAATCTAAGTTAGCATAACAGATTACGTCCATATACTTTGCTTTTTTTTCCTTTATTGGTATCATAAGGAAAATAAACTGATTTCGCCCACTTTGAATATACATCGTGATCTCTTTGTATATTATATTACTTAAGGAAAACGAGTACATAATCTTTTTATTCTCTTGAATATCTTAAAACCTCTAAAACTTTTCTAAATACTTAATTATGTACTCAAAATATATTCTTGAAAAAACAAAGTATTATAAATTCACCCACTTAGTATATACATTAAAATTATGAAAAATGATTTTGTTGATGGACGTAATCCGTTATTTAGAAATAGTCTTTAATAGAAATCTAAGTTAGCATAACGGATTACGTCCATCTGCAATTTATATACTTTGCTTTTATTTACCTTCTTTTGTATCATAAGGAAAATAAACTGATTTCACCCACTTAGTATATACATTGAAATTATGAAAAAGGATTTTGTTGATGGACGTAATCCGTTATTTAGAAATAGTCTTTAATAGAAATCTAAGTTAGCATAACAGATTACGTCCATATACTTTGCTTTTCTTTCCTTTATTGGTATCATAAGGAAAATAAACTGATTTCGCCCACTTAGTATATTACATTGAAATTATGAAAAATGATTTTGTTGATGGACGTAATCCGTTATTTAGAAATAGTCTTTAATAGAAATCTAAGTTAGCATAACAGATTACGTCCATATACTTTGCTTTTCTTTCCTTTATTGGTATCATAAGGAAAATAAACTGATTTCGCCCACTTTGAATATACATCGTGATCTCTTTGTATATTATACTACTTAAGGAAAACGAGTACATAATCTTTTTATTCTCTTGAATATCTTAAAACCTCTAAAACTTTTCTAAATACTTAATTATGTACTCAAAATATATTCTTGAAAAAACAAAGTATTATAAATTCACCCACTTAGTATATACATTGAAATTATGAAAAATGATTTTGTTGATGGACGTAATCCGTTATTTAGAAATAGTCTTTAATAGAAATCTAAGTTAGCATAACGGATTACGTCCATCTGCAAAGTATATACTTTGTTTTTTTTCCCTTCTTTTGTATCATAAGGAAAATAATTATATTAATCATTTCGTCAACTTTGAATATATATTGAAATTACGTAAGTTGATATTGTTGATGGACGTAATCCGTTATTTAGAAATAGTCTTTAATAGAAATCTAAGTTAGCATAACGGATTACGTCCATCTGTAAAGTATATACTTTGTTTATTTCCCCTTCTTTTGTATCATAAGGAAAATAATTATATTAATAATTTCACCCACTTTGAATATACATTGTGATCTCATTGTATATTATACTACTTAAGGAAAACGAGTACATAATCTTTTTATTCTCTTGAATATCTTAAAACCTCTAAAACTTTTCTAAATACTTAATTATGTACTCAAAATATATTCTTGAAAAAACCAAGTATTATAAATTTACCCGCTTAGTAGATACATTGTGAATCTCAATATGTCATTTGACTAAATATGTGATTGGACGTAATCCGTTAAATAGAAATAGTCTTTAATAGAAATCTAAGTTAGCATAACAGATTACGTCCATCTGCAAAGTATATACTTTGCTTTTATTTCCCTTCTTTTGTATCATAAGGAAAATTATTATATTTTCTTGATTATTTTCACCCACTTTGAATATACATTATGAATCTTAATATGTCATTTGGTTAAATTGTGAATGGACGTAATCCGTTATTTAGAAATAGTCTTTAATAGAAATCTAAGTTAGCATAACGGATTACGTCCATCTGCAAAGTATATACTTTGCTTTTATTTCCTTTATTGGTATCATAAGGAAAATAATTATGTTTTCTTGATTATTTTCACCCACTTAATATATACATTATGAATCTTAATATGTCATTTGGCTAAATATGTTAATGGACGTAATCCGTTATTTAGAAATAGTCTTTAATAGAAATCTAAGTTAGCATAACGGATTACGTCCATCCGCAATGTATATACTTTGCTTTTATTTCCCTTCTTTTGTATCATAAGGAAAATAATTATATTTTATTAATAAATTCGCCCACTTAGTATACATATTGTGAATCTTAATATTTTATTTGACGTAATTCGCTAATGGACGTAATCCGTTATTTAGAAATAGTCTTTAATAGAAATCTAAGTTAGCATAACGGATTACGTCCATCCGCAATGTATATACTTTGCTTTTATTTCCCTTTTTTTGTATCATAAGGAAAATAATTATATTTTATTAATTATTTCATCAACTTAGAATATACATTATGAATCTTAATATGTCATTTGGCTAAATATGTAAATGGACGTAATCCGTTATTTAGAAATAGTCTTTAATAGAAATCTAAGTTAGCATAACAGATTACGTCCATCTGCAAAGTATATACTTTGCTTTTATTTCCCTTATTTTGTATCATAAGGAAAATAATTGCATTTATAAATTCACCCACTTTGAATATACATTGTGATCTCTTTGTATATTATACTACTTAAGGAAAACGAGTACATAATCTTTTTATTTTATTGAATATCTTAAAACCTCTAAAACTTTTCTAAATACTTAATTATGTACTCAAAATATATTCTTGAAAAAACAAAGTATTATAGATTCATACTCTTAGTATATACTTGAATTTATGTAAGTTGATTTTTGTTAATGGACGTAATCTGTTATTTAGAAATAGTCTTTAATAGAAATCTAAGTTAGCATAACGGATTACGTCCATCTGCAATGTATATACTTTGCTTTTATTTCCCTTTTTTGTATCATAAGGAAAATAATTATATTTTATTAATTATTTCATCAACTTAGAACATACATTGAAATTGCGTAAGTTGATTTTGTAAATGGACGTAATATGTGAATGGACGTAATCCGTTATTTAGAAATAGTCTTTAATAGAAATCTAAGTTAGCATAACAGATTACGTCCATCTGCAATGTATATACTTTGTTTTTATTTCCCTTCTTTTGTATCATAAGGAAAATAATTACATTTTCTTAATTATTTTCACCCACTTTGAATATACATTGAAAATTTCTAAGTTGTTTTTGTATATGGACGTAATCCGTTAATGGACGTAATCCGTTATTTAGAAATAGTCTTTAATAGAAATCTAAGTTAGCATAACAGATTACGTCCATCTGCAAAGTATATACTTTGCTTTTATTTCCCTTCTTTTGTATCATAAGGAAAATAATTGCATTTATAAATTCACCCACTTTGAATATACATTGTGATCTCTTTGTATATTATACTACTTAAGGAAAACGAGTACATAATCTTTTTATTTTCTTGAATATCTTAAAACCTCTAAAACTTTTCTAAATACTTAATTATGTACTCAAAATATATTCTTGAAAAAACAAAGTATTATAGATTCACACTATTAGTATATACTTGAATTTGTGTAAGTTGATTTTTGTTAATGGACGTAATCCGTTATTTAGAAATAGTCTTTAATAGAAATCTAAGTTAGCATAACAGATTACGTCCATCTGCAAAGTATATACTTTGCTTTTATTTCCCTTTATTGGTATCATAAGGAAAATTATTATATTTTCTTGATTATTTTCGCCCACTTAGAATATACATTTAAATTGCGTAAGTTGTTTTTGTATATGGACGTAATTCGCTAATGGACGTAATCCGTTATTTAGAAATAGTCTTTAATAGAAATCTAAGTTAGCATAACGGATTACGTCCATCTGCAATGTATATACTTTGCTTTTATTTCCCTTCTTTTGTATCATAAGGAAAATAATTATATTTTATTAATTATTTCACCCACTTAGTATATACATTGAAATTGCGTAAGTTGATTTTGTAAATGGACGTAATATGTTAATGGACGTAATCCGTTATTTAGAAATAGTCTTTAATAGAAATCTAAGTTAGCATAACAGATTACGTCCATCTGCAATGTATATACTTTGCTTTTATTTCCCTTCTTTTGTATCATAAGGAAAATAATTGCATTTATAAATTCACCAACTTTGAATATACATTGTGATCTCTTTGTATATTATACTACTTAAGGAAAACGAGTACATAATCTTTTTATTTTCTTGAATATCTTAAAACCTCTAAAACTTTTCTAAATACTTAATTATGTACTCAAAATATATTCTTGAAAAAACAAAGTATTATAGATTCACACTATTAGTATATACTTGAATTTGTGTAAGTTGATTTTTGTTAATGGACGTAATCCGTTATTTAGAAATAGTCTTTAATAGAAATCTAAGTTAGCATAACAGATTACGTCCATCTGCAAAGTATATACTTTGCTTTTATTTCCCTTCTTTTGTATCATAAGGAAAATAATTATATTAATCATTTCGCCCACTTAGTATACATATTGTGAATCTTAATATTTTATTTGACGTAATTCGCTAATGGACGTAATCCGTTATTTAGAAACAGTCTTTAATAGAAATCTAAGTTAGCATAACAGATTACGTCCATCTGCAAAGTATATACTTTGCTTTTATTTCCCTTCTTTTGTATCATAAGGAAAATAATTGCATTTATAAATTCACCCACTTTGAATATACATTGTGATCTCTTTGTATATTATACTACTTAAGGAAAACGAGTACATAATCTTTTTATTTTATTGAATATCTTAAAACCTCTAAAACTTTTCTAAATACTTAATTATGTACTCAAAATATATTCTTGAAAAAACAAAGTATTATATATTCACACTCTTAGTATATACTTGAATTTGTGTAAGTTGATTTTTGTTAATGGACGTAATCCGTTATTTAGAAATAGTCTTTAATAGAAATCTAAGTTAGCATAACAGATTACGTCCATCTGCAATGTATATACTTTGCTTTTATTTCCCTTCTTTTGTATCATAAGGAAAATAATTATATTAATCATTCATCCCACTTCGAATATACATTGTGATTCTTAATATGTCATTTGACTAAATATGTGATTGGACGTAATCCGTTATTTAGAAATAGTCTTTAATAGAAATCTAAGTTAGCATAACAGATTACGTCCATCTGCAATGTATATACTTTGCTTTTATTTCCCTTTATTGGTATCATAAGGAAAATTATTATATTTTCTTAATTATTTTCACCCACTTAGAATATACATTTAAATTGTCTAAGTTGTATAGGTTATATATAGACAGGTTGTATAGGTTGTATAGGTTATCCCACAACTTTTCATTTCTAATATGATTTGTATATATAGTTAATTTAGGAATAAACCTATACAACCTATACAACCTATACAACCTATACAACCTATACAACCTATTATTATTATCATTATTATTATTATTATTATTATTATTATAATTCCCTTATTCATCAATCTTATAAGGGAAGATTGGTTTGATAGTGGAGTAAACAATTGAAAAATAAAAAATATTTTAGAAAAAAATTGTAATTTTTAAAATCTGATTCAATTTTTGGAAGTTTTAGATAAAAATAAGATTTTAATTTTTTTGACCCGCCTAGACATTTTTGACCCGCCTAGATATTTTTTTTACCCATCTAGACATATTTTTTTGAGTTTGTCGGGTGTTTTCGATCATTTTATTTTTTTACACGCCTAGAATTTTTACCCACCAAATGTATATTTTTTAGTCAATAACTATCAGTATTCTTATATCAGTATTGCTTAAAACTATCAGTATTCATATATCAGTATTTACAAATTATTAGTCATTACCAAGATCACTAAAACCGCTGTAACTCTTACAATATTTATCGGATTTACATCAAAATTAGTGAATCTTGTAGGAATTTTCAAGATCTTTCGTTTTGTATATTCAAAATGTCAATGCGATTATTATTTATCGAGATATTTAATACTTTCTCTATTTATGATTCCAACGCTTCAATTCTTACTAACAACCCATCAATAACTGTTTGCTGACGTAAAATCATTCTGTGTAGTTCTTGAGTAGCACATACGTTAAGTGTAAAAATCATTGCTTTATCTAAATAATGGAAGTCTTGAACAGTTTCACCATCATTCGGCAATTGTCTTTCACCAAAATCAACGGCTTGTGGAATAATTTGAAGAATATCTTGAGCTATAAACCCTATCACCTCGGTTTCCCCTCTACTCGTGTCAATATATTTATATTTTTTAGGTTGTGTCAATAATATTTTTTCTAATCCTTCGACATCATCAATATCTACAATATCCCTTTTTATTCTAATATCACTTTCTCCTGTAACTCCTACAATATCGCTCACTTTCCATCCATCTAATGTGTAATTTAAATAACCTTCATTTGGAACTTGTATGATTATAGGTTTTGTATATTTATATCTTATTATTACAATTCCTGAACCACCATCACCTCCATCTACGTCTTCAGTACTACCACCATCCCATTTTGCCCCACCACCACCACCTCCTGTTCCATTAATTGCTTCTTGTGCAGAGATATCATTACCATTAGAAGCTCCAGTAATCGCATCAAAACCACCATTTCCACCTCCTCCAAATAATCCATTTCCACCATTTGCAAATCCCACATCACCTGCACCTTGAAATGTATTTCCACCACCTCCTCCGCCAAAAAAACCATTATGTCCTACACCTGTTCCAAAAATAGATATGTATTGAACGCCTAATCCTCCATTACCACCACCAGTACTATCCCAATTTTGTCCTACTCCTCCTGCACCACCTCCTCCTCCAGATGCGTGGTCAGGTGCTGGAGCAATTGTATTAGGTCTTCCATTACCGCCATTAAATCCATTTGTTTCCCACCCTAAATATGAATATGTTGCTTTTGTACTTGTTCCGCCATTAAATTGACCGCTATTACTGTGAGAAGCACCACCACCAGACCCTCCATTATTTCCGTGTCTTCCAATACTACCATTTCTTGTTCCACCTCCTCCTCCTCCATCTGCTATATAAGTTATTCCATCAATAATTATACTACTTTGTAATCCGTTTTCACCATTTAAGTTAATAGTTGATCCTACACCACCTCTACCAACTTGAATAGAAATATTACCATTTAATACAATTTGAGATCTAAATAAAACACTACCAGCACCACCACCACCACCAAACTTACCACCCCCACCACCACCACCAACAACTAAAATATCGCATTCTGTATTTTCATTAAAGGTTATAGTATATGGTGTATTAGTTGTACCAGTTGTATATGTAAAAGCAATATACTTATAATTATTATCAATATTTATAATAGGTTGGCTTGTAATAGGTGGAATAATATTACCAATACCAATACCATCTTTTGTTGGAACTGATAATGTTTCATAAGGAATAACTTCCAATAATTCTAAAATATAATTACTTGTATTTTGTATTAGATTGCTTGTATCTCCTACAATATCGCTTACTTTCCATCCATCTAATGTGTAATTTAAATAACCTTCATTAGGAACTTGTATGATGATAGGTTTTGTATATTTATATCTTATAATAACTTGCGGTGTATTGTATGTTATAGCTTGTCCTGTTATACTTGATAAAAACCCGCTATTATACGCTATTGAGTTTGTTGTTGTTGTTGTTGTGTTAAATGTTGAAGGAACTCCTACATTTATATTAGCATTTCCTGTTGTTAAAAAAGGGGTAGTTTCAATATATTTAAAATTGTCTAATAGTAATAATTGAACTTCTGTTTCTTCTGGAAAGTTGATTGTGTATGTTTGAGGTGATAATGTGCTATATGTTGTATATAATGATGTTATTTCACTTTGGGTTAATACTTTATTATATATGCGAAAGTCATCTATAAACCCAGCAAATGAAGGTGTTCCAGATATTTGATGAGTATATCCACCAATTATGTTAAATAAATAAGTTATATCCCTAATATTTCCTGCGGTGTATGTACTATGTAAAACACCATCTATATGTAATGTTCTAATAGTTGAACTAATAACAATTGTAATATATTTCCATTGATTAATTTCCCAAGCATAAGTTGTAAGAATTTCGCTGACATTACCATTTATTGTTGTAGTTATATTTAACCTATTATTAGTTTGATTTGATATGTGTATTCTATCTCTACCGGCACCTACACCGGACTGTGTTGTTGATAAATCAACTATAGCAGAGTATGTTGTTGAAAATGCCGAACCTGTAGCATAAACCCAAAAACTAAAAGAAATATTTGTTCCTAATGTAATACTTGGTATCATTAATGTATTTGCCGAACTTGGTAAATTAACTGACCTTTCTCCTTCTATTTTAATACTTGGTGAAAACGATGATGTTCCAGTAGCAGTTGTTAAATGACGACCATTTCCACTACTATCATTTAAATTATTTTCAAATCTATAATGTACTATAAGAGAAGGTTCAGTATTAGTATTAGTAAAAGCAATATATTTATAATTATCATCAATATTTATTATAGGTTCGCTTGTAATAGGTGGAATAATATTACCAATACCAATACCATCTTTTGTTGGAACTGATAAATTTTCATAAGGTATAACTTCCAATAATTCTAAAATATAATTAGATGTATTATTATCTTTTGTATCAACTTCTAATTTTGTATAACTATCTGTGACAAGTATATAAGGTGCTAAATTAGGTGGTGTTAATCCAGATAAAACACCACTACTAATTGTTAAATTATTTCCAACTATGATTCCTCCACTTACTGATGATGTAGCTGAAGGTATTATTGAACTAATAACACCTGAAGCATTAATAGATATATTAGAACCTTGTCTTGCATGTAATTTGGTATTTAGATTAATATCACTTACATCATCGAAGATTTGTACTATTTCATTTATTTTAATATGGTCGTCTTCTAGTACAACGGGCATTGTATTGAATAAATGATATCTATATATCCATTCATAACAAATTTATTTTTGGAAAATCAGAATTTTTTTCCACGAGAGAATTTCATAGACAAACAATTGAATACATTTTTTTCATATGAATCTTACATATCATGTTCGCATTTCAAATTACCATTATTGTCAGTTATTGGATCATCTATTACATGTCTTTCCCCTATAACTAACCATTCGATCTCTATTTGGTCTGTAATATTTTGACACTGAATGCTTATTTTGTTATCATATATACTCCCTTTAACACGATCATACGTTTGGTTGTTTTGTAAATATAATTGACAATTTTTATTAATAGAGACAAATGTCCCATCTATCATCCCTCCTGTTGAATTACATTCACTGTCAATATTAACTTCACAATTTCCATTTATTGTTAATTTTTTACCACGATACATATTCTCATAACGAGCACCACCAACATATTCATGATATAACAATTTTGGATATTGTTTAATTGATGCGATAGGATGTACATGATTACATGATCCTTGTTCTGTTGGTGAAATACCAACTGAATCTGTTGTAAGTTTTTCATATTCTACTTTACTGTAATTTTCTAATACAAGAGACATTATTGTGATTTTATTTCTATATATCTTATTCATATTTATTTATATTATAGAATCTAACTTCTTTATGTAAATTGAATACATTATCAACATTACGCAAATAAGAAGAATAACGGGAGTTATAATAGACAATAAATCATATAAATTAAAGCTACTATCATTTACTTTTATATTGTCATGGATAATATCTTGAATTTCTAGATAACTCTCTAATTGAGACTTAGTAATTCCTTTGAAAATGTCATTTACCATTTACTATTTAATTACATTAAATTATCAATATCTATTTGTTTATCAAAATCAGCCATTCGTTCTAGTACCATTCTTTCTAACTCTTCTTTAGACTTCTTGGTATATTTGGATACAGATTTATTGTTTATTTCTTCTTGAAGTTTTTCAGCATTTCCTTCCATATCTTTCAAATGTTTTTTATTTGCTTTGTCTACAGCATTTTTATCCGTCAATTCAGATTTGTATTGTTTGGCAAGGTCATACAACTTGAGACATTTATTTTTCAGATGAATTATTTCAATATCTCTCATATCTGTGTTTTCTTCAGCTTCTGTCAAAAGTTGTTCTGTTTGTAAAAGAGTTTTCATAATATTTTTATATTTTGAAGATGATATAATAAGTTTTTCATCATCCTTCTCTTTAAGATCTTGTAGGGTTGTCACTGTTTTGGACTTACTCATTTTTTTACTGTCCTATTTTAATTATTCATTTTTTTACTTGTATTTTTAGCGGTAGTCTTCTTTATTGTATCATTGACTTTATCCATAATAGCATCAAATGCGTCATCGTCAATCTCTTTGAAAATTGGTATTATTTTAGGGTTTTTAACAAGGGATTTTGTCTTCTTGACTTCTATTTCAGTACCTCTTGGAACATATTGTCTTTCATATATAAGATTTGTATCCGCAAAATCAATATTAGGTTCTATCTTTTTTTCGAGGGGAACAGAAGTATTATTTAGTATCAGACTTTTAAAACTTTTTCGTTCATTACGTTTTAAATTAAATTGTTTTATAATCTTACAATACATATAATAACTAAGTTTATAGGACTTTAGTATTTCATCAATACTGACTTTATTAAAATAATCTTTTTTAAATTCTTGAATATCCATTTAATTTAGTTGGATATATTTATTTCATTCAAACATACATACAACCATCCATTTATTCATACATATAACCATCTATTTATTCATACATACAACCATCCATTTATTCATACATATAACCATCTATTTATTCATACATACAACCATCCATTTATTCAAACATACAATAATCCATTTATTCAACCATACATAGAATAATCAATTTATCCAAATATACATACAATCATCAATTTATTCAATATACATATATTCAAACATACAAACAACCATTCGTTTATTCAAACATATGTGTAATAATTCGTTAATTCTAAAATCAATATATTCAAATATGTATACAACCATTCATTTATTCAAACATATGTGTAATAATTCGTTAATTCTAGAATCAATATATCCAGACATACATACAACAATTCATTTATTCGACCATCCATTTATTCAGACATACATACAACCATTCATTTATTCGAACATCCATTTATTCAGACATACATACAACCATTAATTTATTCAACCAACCATCCATTTATCCAAACATACATACATTAATTCGTTTATTCAAACATGCATATATTGAAATATACACGCAATCATTTATTTATTCGAATATCCATATATTCAAACATACATACAATATATACATCAGTACATACAAATACATAAGAATATTTCACGCAAATTAAATACAAAAAATACAAATAAAAATATTTAATACTTACAATGAATGTATTATTTATATATGATAGTAATTATTATAGTAATAATCAAAAAATACGACCATAATATATAAATAAGTAAAAAGTACTTAAGATAATAATATATACTAATTATAACGAGGAAATCCGTATAAATGGATGTCGTAACATTAGATGAATGTGAGGTATGTTATGCTAGATACTCCAATACAGATTTAAAGTGTGCAGAATGTTCCAAATGTATATGTGTAAGTTGTTGTAATAATTTAAGAGAATATAAAAGTATAGAAAATGATGAAGGCGAAACTTCCTTATTTTTCAATTTCAAATGTCCGTTTTGTAGGTGTGAAAACGAAAAGACAGGTTTTGAAAATATAAATAAAGATACACTTTTAGATTTTGTAAAAAAAGATTACAATAATCATATTATAAAGATTGAAGAAGCGAAACGATTGAATAGAAAATACAGAACCGAAACATACGAACATATAAAAACAAAACAACTATTAAAAGAGGCTCATTTGAAAATTACTGATCCAACAACAAGCCCTATGAATAAAGAATATTACGAAACTGTTGAATTATTAGAGGATAAAATAGATAAAATTGAAGATAAGAACAAACGATTAAAAGAAGAAAATAGTACTATTCTTAATTTATTAAAATCATACAGAGAACAAGAAGAAATGGTAAAATCTCAGCGGATAGATAATAAGAAATTAAAAAATATTATACAAAACAGCAAAAATGAGGTAAATAATATATTACAAATTATACAAGAAGAAAAAATGAATATATTATATGAAAATTCATTTTTCAAAAATAAACAAGAATTGATAAGTAATTTACTACTTTCTACATATACACCAAAGAAAATATTACGAGATATAAATAAAATATTAATAGAACAACCACAACATATGAATGATTTAAATATAAGTATAAATATACCGTTTTCTATGTAATTACATTTATCAATTTTTTAAAATGGACTAAATCTATCAGGTTAAATTAGATTTCTATTAAAGACAATTTCTAAATGAAAGATTTAGTTCATATATAAAGTATATGCATTAAGTTTTTTACAGGATTCATAAGGAAATAAAGCGAACTTAAATAATATTTTATAGTAATAAATTATATATAAGAATAATATAGGATATACAAATAATAATATTTGCTATATATAACGGATAAAATGGAAGAATACAAACCTGTAGTAAGTTCTTATGATAGGAATAAAAAAGGTATAAAATCATATTTACAAAGACGATATGAAAATGACGAGGACTTTAGAAATAAAAAAATAGAAAATAACAGAGTGACATCAAATAATAAATACAGAAATGATCCAGAATATGCAGAGAAACAACGAGAATATAATAGAATCAATGCATATAAATATGTTGAATTGCGTAAATCCAATCAATTAAAACGACAAGATGAAAAGAGAATTTTTAAAGAATCAAAATAACAATAAAACCAATAAATTATTTTTTAAATATCATAAAAAATGATATAAACAATACCTAATAAAAGTATATAGGAAATATTATTTTTCTATTAATATAAATAGAGATGATAAATAATAAAAGGGGTACGTATGAAGAGTATGATATAGGAATAATAAGATGTTTATTAAATCCAATACAAAGCAATGATAAACCAATCATAAAAGAAAAAATACCAGAAAAACTAAAATATATAGATAGGTTAATAAATTATACAGGACATACCCAAAATATAGATGGAAGAGTATTTATAAACAAAATAGTAGATATAAAAGAAATATTAAGGGATGATGAAATAATAATTTCAATAGATACAGAATATTTAAAAGATGGGGTAAAAATACCTTCAAAAAAGTTTAGTATAATACA
>Ga0209284_10004719_pt1 | contig 14941 bp, 15 predicted proteins | sample FRY03_FD_187211 | JGI IMG/M metagenome (GOLD analysis project Ga0209284, IMG submission 187211) | Freshwater microbial communities from Lake Fryxell liftoff mats and glacier meltwater in Antarctica - FRY-03 (SPAdes) (version 2) | ecosystem: Environmental > Aquatic > Freshwater > Ice > Glacier... | reverse complement strand
ACTGTCGGTCTGTCCTTCTGACAGACCAGTCGGGCTCTTTGAGGAGCCCTTGGGGTTTCGCTTCTTCGCCCCCATGGGCGTACCGGTGTGCGTAGGGCACGACTCGGCAAGTGGTGATGTGATTGTAAGGGCTGACATTGTCTTTCTTTACTTTCTCGATACTACTTGAAAACTATTAACAATAGATTTTTTTTATTTTTTCAATTTTGGCCAGAATTATGTATCCATTAGGATATATAATTAATTCACCTTCGTCGGTGAGCAATCTTCAAAGCGCCATAAACACAAGCATATGAAATAATAGCTAAGAAACCTAAAACAGCTCCTTCGTATCCAGTTTTCGCCCGATAATCATTTTTAAACCAATCTCTTTCTTGATCTGTAAAATCTGGGTTTCCAGCAATTATATATTTCGACTGTATAGTATACATATCATCGACATTGAATCCAGCCATTGCTGCATACACCGCCCATAATACCAATGCGGCAAAGGCCGCCAATGCAAATAAAACAAGAGTGTAAGGCATAGCCCCTTCTAACCGCCCTGTATGTTCAGGCATATCAACGCTGAGATCTCCGAGTTTCATATCTTCTTCCAAACTGGCCATCTTATTTTTCTCTTTTTAGTTATAGTTATTTTTTTTTCTTCTCTTAATCAATTAAATTAAATTTATTTTCATCAAAATTCATTTTTCCGTCCATAATCGGTTTCATATATGTATTATAAAACTCTTTAGCCGGTTTATATAATTCTTTTTTCCAGTATTTATAATCGACTTTAACTTTTTGAATAAATAATAATTTATCCTCGATTCCATAAACACAGAAATACATCCATTTCCTTCCAGTAATAACCCCATTACCAATTACTTGATCATACTGACTTTTCCATATATGACTGATATCTCTTGGGTCTCGATCCTCTTCATCTAAATCCATATATTCCAAAATAGGAGCATACATTTTTGCTGGACATTTAATCTCGATTCCACATTCTTCATCTATAATTCCATCTAGAGAAGCACCGAATCTTTTGTCCTTTTTCCAGACTGCAAAACCAGTTTCACTGATTTGACATCCTAATTTTTTAGCTAATATATCTCTTACTTTTGGTTCATATTTAGTTCCTCTATTCATTCTCTTTAGAGCTTCTGGTGGATAATAAACTTTTAATTTCCCCAATAATTCTAAGGCTAATTCCTTTTTAGTTCCTTTATAATATGGTGCATGGTCAACTACTTTTCCAATATTTGACATAGTAATTCTCCCTTTTCTCATTTCTTTCCAATCATCTGATCCTTGATCTACGTTATATAATAAATAACATCCTTTATCTTCTGGCATATTGATTTATTTATATATCTTATTTATTTAAATATCAATTTTTATTTATATATCTTATTTATTTAAATATCAATTTATTTCTTTTTAGATTCATGACAATGACTTACAATTCGATAACTCATTTCTCGATCCTGAATCATATTATCAACTAGAACTGGACGTTCTAATTCAAATATATTTCCTGTTTTAGCTCGGTAAAATTTAACCATTGCATCATCACTTTCAATCACTGGAATTTTAGTTATATCAACATTATTTTCAGCTACAAAGGCTTTAACTTCTTCTTCAGTTCTCATTACTTTTAATACCTTAGAAGCAGAAATATGATCTACAATATTAACAAAATCACCATCATTATAGAAAATAACATTATAAATATCTGATGTAATTGAAGTATCAATAACGCATCTCTCAAAATCTTTAATAGCCAATGGAGCTATTTTCTTTTCAGATATAATCACTCCTTCACGACAATCAAGAAGCCTCATTAGATTGAGAAATTTCTTGATTCCATCCTTTCCAATTCCTGCAGTTTTAAGAGTTTCGTCCGGATAAAAAAGGATCAATATACGGTGTTCATCATCAGATAATGATTCATAAACATCAGAAAGAGATGATCTAGTTGTTACTTCTAATAACACTTTTTCCATCATTTGAAACACCTCGTTATCTCCTTCTTCCATCTTTCTATCAATCATTTTTAAAAATTTTCGATTACTCAATTTTCCATAATTTTTGAAATTTGAAACATCGAATCCTCCTACTTCTAGAAATCTCTTACAAGTTTCCATCATATCTTTCAAGTTATCACTATTGAAATCCATTTTATTTAAGAAATAATCAGATTTATAATTCAATTTCTATTTAGGAATTACTGAAATTGATTTATAATTCAATATTTAAAAAGAAAAATAATATAATGGATCATTATAATTTAAGAAAGGTTAAGGAGAAAAAGGAGGATAAGGATGAAAAAAAAGGGGAGGAGGAAAAAAAAGGGGAGGAGAAAAAAAAAGGGGAGGAGAAAAAGGAGGATAAGGAAGAAAAAAAAGGGGAGGAGAAAAAGGAGGATAAGGAGGATAAGAGTGAAAAAAAAGGGGAGGAGAAAAAGAAAGAAATATTATTCTCATTCCAAAAAAGAGAACAACATCCTTTTTTCATTAATTCCCCCATCAATGTATCTAAAAATATTAAGTTTGGAACTGGTTTAATATATGATTATAGAAGAACATCAACTAAGAAAGGAGAAGATGATTTATATCATCATCATTTAACTAAACCATTTGATAATAATACTATATTTGCTTATGGTGTAAGTGCATTTAATCGAGAAGATATGTTTGATTTAATTAAATTTTTAATCGATAATGGATCTAGAAAATTTATTTTAAAAGTTTTAGATGAAACCAGATTTGCTAGAAATACAGTAACTTGTTTAAAAATTTATGATTTCCTAATGTCTAAAAATACTACCTTTCTATTAAATATAGATGGGAAGGAGTATGATTTTGTAAAAGACTATTTTACTCAATTACGTGGTAAATTTATTGAATCCGAAGGTAGTTCAATGGAAAAATCACGTATTAGTAAGAAGAGTTATGCGGCTAAAAAGGGAGCATATAAAAATAAAAAGGTTCTTCGAGAATATTTTATTAATATGATGTTTGTATTTGCTGATAAATCTAGTATAACTGGAATAAATGGGGTGAAAGAAATGATAATAGAAACTGGAATGAAATCTCTTAATTCACGAATTATTACCAGATGGTATAATAAAAATAAGTCAGAGATCAGTAAATTAAAGAAGAAAAAGACATATACATATGTGAAATGTTGCACAAGTGGTAATTATTTCATAGTTCCGGCTAGATTTGCAAGAAGAAAAGATTTATTTTTCAAAGTTCTTGGTTTTGGAGGAGATGATGTAATGAAATCTTTTTTTACAGATTACTTAGGTCTTAATTATTTATGTTGTCCGGCAGATGCTATGGAAGAAAATATGGAGGTAGAAGAGAAAGAAGAGGAGGAAGAGAAAGAAGAGAAAGAAGAGAAAGAAGAGAAAGAAGAGAAAGAAGAGAAAGAAGGAGGTGGTAAATCTTTATCCCAAACCGAAATTAAATGGTTAGTAGAAGTTTACCACGAACAACACAAGAACGGTGAAATTAATATCGATCAGTTAACTGAAAAAATGAGTAAGTTATTTACTAATTAGATAAAAATTGAGATATTAAATATTTAATTTAATATCAACCAATATGTTTTATAGCACTTAAAATATGACATCAATTTGCGACAATTCTATAGGAAATAATTTCTGTACATGTATTGGAACTAGTGATCCTAACTATATACAATTTGACGGAGATGGTTTGAGTACTGGGAAGGGAGCTGGGAACAGATGTTGTAATTTGGTATCATATACACCAGATATTCTTCATAAACTTCCAAGCAGTACAGGTGTAACTTCCGAAATTACATCAGTTTCTAAATTTTTAAGTTTATTTAATCAATTAGATTTTACCCCCTGTGACTATACTAAATATTTTGGAGGCAATACAGTTGGGAATAGTGAAACCGATGTTTATCTAAAATCAAATTATCCTCAATTATTTCAATTTTCAGATAGACAAAGGATAATATATAACAATTTTTATCTCTATAATGCTACCAAATATCCTGTATCAGTAACAGATAATAGTAGTTTAGTCCCAGTTATTTCTGGGAATACTATCTCTTCACCAAGCGGAACTATGCCTCTTATTTTTAACTATTATGATGGAGTTCACAACGAAAGCCAATATCTTTTTATTGTTTGGACGATTGGTAAAGATCTTCCAAAACTTTCATTTCCCCATACTTATTTTTATTTTTATGATAATCATGAAAAAGAATGTAAAAATAATTATTGTACTACCCAATATTCCCCCAGTATGGGTATTTCTTTTTCATCTACTGGTCCTGGAAATGGAGGAAATATTTTACCTGGCATACCAACAACTAACAACTACACAACTGGTTTATTTATTGGGATAATTGCTATTGTAATGATAATATTCGTTGGCTTGTTAATTGCTTATCGAAAGAAAACTTGATTAAAAGGAAAAAATATCAAAAACATGAGTAACAAGACAGAGCAACGTAAACTTATTGTTCAATTCAATGAACACCCGAACACAGATTTTCTTCAAAAATTACTCGATATTAGAGAAAGTGGAATGGAAGTTTTTGTTCCAAAAACATATGCCCATTATCTTCGTTCCTCGACTCCCCGAGAACCTCATTATAAACTTACCCGAGAATTAATCGAGCTTCCTTTGTTGCCAACATCATCTAATTTAACCGAAACCATGAAACGTCATATCAAGACTATAGAATCATCTGAAGGACCCGTTCTTGAAAATGATCGAAGGTTAAAAGTTGATACTTCATTTTGGTCTTTGGCAATTAATCCTAACCGAGGAGCTTCTAAACTTTATGTATGGGAACACCTTCTTTATCGGGAGGTCATGAATGAATATTTGAGGAAACTGGATAGTTTGTTTAGGCTTTGTCCTGATATCCTTAAAAATTTTAAGGATGGTCTTGATAATATTAATTCTCTTCATTTTTTTACAGTTCCGGTTAGATTTTGCTTGGGAAAAGATGGAATTTTTGCGTCGGAAACTATAATTTTAGATTATATTATGACCTCATTTCCTAACTTATATTTTCTTCTTTTCCCTTCTCTCCTTGAGCAAGATGAAAAAGATGATGGAGAGGAGGGAGAGGAGGGAGAGGAGAAGGAGGAGGGAGAGGAAAAGGAAAACGAAGATGATCCATCTAACATAGTTAATGCTATTAATCCATTGGTAATCGAGGATACTTATACTCATTATGTTAAAATTATTAATTCTGAAAATGAAATTATCCACGACCCCAGTGTCCCTCTTGATAATAGTTGGACTGAAGAAGGGGATGGATATTTGATTTATTGGTGGTTCCCAGAATCTATTTCCCATTATCTAAACGATTTAGTGATCGAGAGTAAAGAAAAAAATAGTAAATCTGATCATTTTTTGGACTAAATTAATTTTTATTGTAAGTAATAGTTTTGATACCAATGGAACACTCACTCTGTCCGGAGGGGTACCTGAGAGTGCGTATCAGGTACAGAGTGAGTGATACGCACTCACTCTGTACAGTTTGTCCCTGAAAAAAATAATATACCTGCATTTGCACTTTTTCTTTTTCTCGAAAAAATTCGTAACTATGAACCAGATCTCTACGATCTCATTTGTTACACGTATAGAACTTTTTGCGTTCTACCGATGCACATCAATTGTGATTCCAGATTCTGTTACAAGTAGTGCTTTTGAAGAACTGGAACCAATTGTGATCCCAGATTCTGTTAAGTTCCGCCCGCTTACAAAACAACTCTAAGAAATAAAGAACTTTATATTATATCTAGAAAAATAATTTAGTTTAAGAAAATGATTTATTAAACAAAACCATTTTCTTTTAAACAGAGATGGATATTGATATAATTCCATTAGATGATTATAAACCAGCAACAATTACTATTGCTGGGTATCTCAACACTACAATTGACGTTGATAAGGTAACAGAATTTCTTCCAGTCCATCATCTTTTTGACGAAGAGACCGGGGAAAGATTAAAGTTAGAATCTGGATCTCGTAAAACAATTGATTATATGGGCATGGAAGAAGTGTTTATTTCAATTTGTTATAACGATACTCGCAGAGGAATGAGAACTGGAGCTATGAACAATATGGCTTCATTGGATATACAATATGAAGGAAAAAATATTCACTTAAAATTATCAAGTGGTTCTATTAATAGTGTTGGAACTAAAAAAATTGAAAGTAGTAGAAAGGTTTTTAAAGTAGTAGCTAACAGTATTTATAAATTACAGAAGATGATTAATTTCCTCCAATCAATAGATAAAGAAAAAATGAAAAGATATATTAATGAATTTATCGATTTAACTTATGATGACAACGGTTTAATTAAACAGAGTGAATTTTTAAATACAATCGAAGATATGAATCTTGGAAAAAAGAAAAATAAAATATTTAGGATTTTCGCCAAATATATTAACGATTTTGATTTTGATGAACAACCAGAATTAATAACTAAAATAAATAAATTAATTAAAGTTGATAAAATTTTTAGTGGTGAATTACTAGAATTTAGAGATATAACTATATATAATAGTGTTTTTCATATTACTCCGATTAAAAGTAAAAAGAATTTCAGAATGCCTTTATACTTATTGGCTCCTTTCTTTGCCCGAGAAGGTTTGTTAGTTTCTTATCATAATTGGAATTCTGAAGGAGTAAATATTTGTATTGATGCTCTAGAAGAAAAACCAGGTACTAATCATAGCCACAAAGAATATAAACACCGTTTTGTGATTCAACAAACTGGTAAAATTCGACAATGTTCTCCTACCAATCGTGAAGAAGCATATGGAAATTATTTAGGAATTATGAATCTTTTAAAGAAATTTTGGAAGAATCCAGATATTTCTTTTGAACAATATGTATATGATCGGGATAAAGGTAAGAGTAAGAAACTGGAAAAATTAGTTGGGAAAGCATTGAAAATAAAATGAAGAAATCGATTTCTAAATTAAAATCAACTCAAATAAATAACACATGAGAAAAAAGATGGAACAACCACTATGTTTTTCCGAACACAAGATCGAAGAATGGGAAGATTTATGCTATTCTTGTAGGGTCGGAGATAGAGAAAATTTATATTGTACTTGTGAAAATGTACGGTATTCAACAGCTGTACTTTGTAAAGTATTTACAGTTTCCACGCCAGCTCATAATTTGGATATTACTACTCCACTTAAATATGTGATTTACGATTTATCTGGTAATTCGAGTAGAGAGGTAGATCAGAAGTTTTCTGAATTGATTTTTGATCATACTAGTGATTTCCCAGTTTCTTACTCAGTTGTCCTGGATGGATCATCAATTGAACAGGACTATCGAGATATATTGAGCCAGGTTAGTCCTACTTTTTATAGTATTTACTGGGATTTTAAAGGAAAATTTGCAAAAGCTAGGTATATCGAGTTTGCCTCACAACTTTTGTCTCAAGTATTCGTCAAGAAGGAGGAATTAGTTCCTGAAAATGATCATCTAACTCAAAGAAAGAAAGAGGAGAAAGAGGAGAAGAAGTAAAAGGAGAAGAAGAAGAAATCGATTATTTATATAAATTTATAAATAAATAAATGGCTCGTACTTTAGAAGAACCTTTGACCGAGAATGAACTTGATCATCTTCGTAACGAATTCTGGACAAAACTCTCTACTTATAAGGAGGAACAAAGAGAAGAAGCTGGTTTTTCTCGTCAACTCAGCTACGAAGAAGTGAAAGAAATTATGGAAAAAATTATAATTGCTATTCATTATGTTAAGCTTGATTTTAAATTAAATCCTGAGAGTTATGGAGATGTTTTGGGAGCCGAGGGTGATTTTTTTAGAGAAATTTTAGATGAAGCCGATTTAATTGACGAAAATGATTAATTGTTAAATTAAAAGATAAATATGGGTTCTGTTGAAGTTAAAGTAGATGATTTTTATCGAGATATTCAAAGAGAGAGAAAAAATCAATTATTTTTACTCTTACTAGGGGTAGTATTGATTATAGGTTCATTGATTGTTGTATCAATTAAGAAAAAAGATTGGTGATTCCATCACTTTTGAAGAACAGGAACCCAAAAAGTAGTTCTTTTATCCTTAGTTTTTTCTTGAACAACAGTATTACCTTTGGGGTCTTTCTTCTTTCTATAAACTTGAAGATAATTAACATATTCTCCTTTTTCTCCCTCGAGTGTAACATAATTTTCTTGACTCATTCCATCGTGCTTATAACTACTCTCCATGACTTTTCCAATCGCTCGATATAATTTTGATAATTCTTCATTATCTAAATCTCCAATAGTTCTATGAGGACTTATTCTAGCTCGATATAGTACCTCACTCTTAATATAATTTCCAATTCCTGAAACTAAACTTTGATCCATCAAGGCTAAAACTATATTCTTTTTTTCTTTTTTTCTGTAAATTTCAATGAATGATTTTTCAGAAATATGAGAATTGAGAAAATCGGGACCAATGGTATTTAATTTTTTTTCCAAAGAGGGGTGATCAAGAAAAAAATGGATACATCCAAAATGTCTCTGATCTACAAATTCAAATATTCCTTTATTTGTGTCTAGAGTCATACAGAGATGTTTTTCCTTACCATCCTTCTTTTTCCAAACACCGGTCATACCAAGAGAATTCCCCATATAAAAATGAATTAATTCTTTAGAAGAATAAAATTCAAAATAAATAAATTTTCCCTTACATTTCACATTTTCAATTTTAACCGGAAGTTGTTCCTCAAATTGTCTAAATCTTTCTGGTACTTTATCTCGATATTTACCAGATGTACCAGATGATTCAAATATAATATTTTTCAAAATTGCTCCATGTAATTCTTTTTCTAATCCATCCACAATAGTTTTAACCTCAGGTCCTTCGGGCATTTTATTTTTATTGTTATATAGAGATAATATTATTTCAATTTCTAAATATTTTCTTTTTAACTGATGGAAAATGATTAAGAAACAAATTCCCCCATACTCCTAATGTAGTAGTTTCGACAAAGAAGAATTGTAATTTTTGAATTAAAACTGGTTGAGACATTTTTCTTTTTAAAGATGTATTTAATTAACTTAATATTTAAGAATCAAAGAGTACCAATTTATCTCTGTTCTAAATTTCTAAAAGATTAAAATTATCATCTCTTATCATCTCTTTTCATCTCTTTTCATCTCTTCCAACCTCTTTCGAAACCTAAGTCGGAGCGACTGGAGCGACTGGAGCCGGACGTGGTCGGCGAGTCAAAATTCAATACTAGTACCAGTATTGAACTTACTTTTATATATTATCTATATTTATATATAGAAATTATATACTTGATATGTTTTTCATCTATTTAGGGTTTTATGTAATCTGGAAACCTTTTTTCTATTCTTAGGAGTTACAAATAGTTTATAAATTACATAAATAGTTAAAAAAGAAAGGAGTCTTCCTCACTTCCTCTAGAGGAAGTGAGGAAGATGAAGATAGATAAAATAAAATAATTATAGTTAATACCCAAAAGTCTCCTAGACCCTTTCTGAAATCACCTTAGACCTCTGAAAAACCTTGAAAGAGGTCGAAAACCTTCATGTTTTTTGAAAGTACACATAACATATTTTAGGAAAATAAAAAATATTTTTTTATTTTTTTAATTAAGATTATTTTTGATAAACTAACACATTTTTTGGATATTTGTTATTTTTCCAAACTATCTTACCCATAAACTTAATATTTAAAGAAGTTAAATAACCTCTAGTATCATCTAAAATAGAATAACCTTTGATATTATTAACATAGATAACTAACTTTCCATTGTCTTCAAGAAGATCTAAACAACCTTTAATCGTTGGAAAAAGAAATCCTCGTCTCCATTTTTCGTAAGTTTGAAATTTAAGATTACTTTGATTAGGATCATCAGTATATTTTTCCATGTTGAAAAATGGAGGACTAGTGAAAATAAGAGGAAATTTTTTATCTATTTTAAACTCCCCTTTATTCTCAAACGGACTAGGATATACCTTATACAACTCTGGATTTAGATCAAAAAAATCAATAATTGTTTGATAACCTTTTTGAAGACCAATATTAGGATCGACGCCAGTATATGGAATTCCAGCAGAAACACAGGCTAGCATTCGATCTCCCCAACCAGCGCATGGATCAAAAACATGACTTGGTTTGAATAAATCAAGTATAGCTCTAGCTACTAAAATTGGAAAAGATGAACAAACTCTACTGTTTTTCCAAATATAATCATAGACAGTTTCGAAATCTGGTCGGGGTCCTAACAGAGAAATAATCTGTTTCTTATTTTTTTGAAAATAATCCCAAGGAGAAATAGAATTGAGAAATTGGGATTTCATTCTCATTTCTCCGTTAAAATAATCGCTTAACATTAGAAAGTTCTTATCCCTTTCATAATTAATTTTGAGAAACAGGAGAATATTTTTATCGTTAGATTTAATTTTCTCAATTCTATAATCTTTCAAACCACCCATAATTTTATAAATCATTGGAGGGGAGATATAATATCTATATAGAGGAAATTCTAAATCTTTAAGTTCTGGTGGCATTATTTTTATTTTAAATTGATTATAATAAAATGTCAATTTCTGTTAACCGGAGAATAATATCCCAGCTAATTGAAAAATTTAACTTCGTTTTTTAGTTTTCAACCTAATTTCGATACCAACACCATTAAGAAGTTGGATTAAAAGTTTGAAAGTATAAGGAATATGAACTACTACTGGATCACTCTTATCACAAGAAGTACATACCTTACTATTGATAATTACACCACAAGAATTACAAACATCAATTGAGAATTCATCAGACGATTTCATTAATCGTTCCACTTGAACAGCCGAAGCTCCGTGAGCGACAAAGGCATCTTTTTCCATCTCTCCGGCTCGAATTCCACTTCCAGTGGTTCTTCCACCAATAGGTTGATGTGTATATAAATTCTTATTCCCACTATCTCTCATCTGAATCTTATCCATCACATGATGACGAAGAGCTTGTTCATAAAGAGGAACAAAATTAATCTTTTCAGGAATTCTCTTTCCATCATAAGTTTCCATTTCTTCCAACCCATCTGGATCAAATCCATTATCCTTCAAAATTTTAGATACCGAGTCAAGATCATATTCCTGAAAAGAACTGATATTCACTCGTTCTCCAGTACATAACGCTGCCTTATTGACAAGTCCTTCAATAAGCAATCCTACCGTTTGACGAGATGGAAATCCCAATGGATTGAAAACAATATGAGGATATGTTCCTTTGTTAGGTCCCGTAGCTACTCGAAGTAATTCTTCTCGTTTTACCACCCGACCAGTAGTACCTTTTTGAGCATATCGAAGTGCCATTTTATCTCCAGCTTGATATTCTCTATACCGTCGAAGCCTGATTTTAACTAAGACTTGTTGCCCATCTCTTTCTCGATTAACCTCAATTGCTTCTACAAATCCCTCTTCATCCATCTGAGCATATATTGAATTATTGAAAACTCCATCTTTTTTCATCAAGATCTTTCCAACTACACAATCTCCTTTTCGAATATAACTATCAATAATGGGAAATCCATTGTCTTCAATGTTTCTATAAATAGATGGATCTTCATTTTTCCTAACAGGAGGACGTTGAAATTTTTCCATTGCTCCAGCAATCTGAGTTGGTTGAGAATACATGATAGTCTTATAGGTAATAAAATTTAACCCTTTAGCCTTTAAAAAATCCTCCGAAATAACAACCGCATCCTCTTGATTGTCTGCCATACAATAAAAAGCAACCATGGCTGTCTGTCCGGTTGGAAATAAATCCAATACAGGAATAGGATAAGTCATAGTTTCTGACAATGGTCGAAAAGATTTATATAATCGTTTAAAAGTAGTATTAAACCGAAGATGATAGTTAATATTATAAAATCCTAGTGCTTGTTTAGCCATACCAGCCTGAAAAATAGACCGTGGCGCAAGCTGATGATTAGTAAATGGACAGATACTTCCAGTAACAGAAAACATTTGGTTAGGATCAATATTACAGTGGGTATAATTATATATCCCTCGGTAGTATTCAGCCATTACGGATGAAGAACTTTCAATCAATTTTTGAATTTTATAAAATTCTTCAGGAGAATAACAGACTGTATTTGCTTCTCTTTCTTCTTCTCGAGGAGATAAAAATTCAACACAACCAGTTTTAAGCAATTTTTCAATGCTCCATTTCCATCCATTCGTTTCATCTATCGCTAGCTTATTTTTATTTACTACTAGATACGGACATAATGGTCTAGAAGAATTACATTTAACATCTATTATCTTTAATTTGTCATCTTTGAAAATTTCAACATCATGAGGAAGTTTTCCTTTTCGTCTAAGATTAATCAATCTGGTATCACTATCAACACTACCATATTGTATATTTCCCTTATATATAAATATAATACCATTAATAGTAATAACAAAAGAATCTTTTTGATCAGTTGTTTCCTTAGATATAATCTCAGAAATTTCTTTTTTATCTCTAATTATTGAAAAAATATTAGTAATAGCATTATGTTTTACATAACCAATAGCTTCACTTTCAGGGCTTTCAATTACACAATGATGATTTCTTTGTGAGGGCTGAACCTCTCGTGGACTTCTGGATGTTGCCTGAATTGAAGGATTGTTAGCATTATTTTTATCAATTTGGGACCATAATTGAAGAGGAGTTTCACGAAGTGTTGATTCACTATAATTAGTACGATTGAATTTGGTACCATTAACACCCCAATTAGAAGTATTAAATGAATTTTTAAATTCATCGGTCATTTTTTTCTCACTCTTATCCCTCAATTTTAATCCGAAAGCTGAGTAATCTAATGTAGTTGCATTACCTTGTGTTTTTCGGCAAGTCTTAATCACTTGATCAAAAATACTATCAAACAAAATTTCCATTGAAACTGCTGGAGTTTCAAAACGTTTAGATACCCAGGAATTAATATCGTCCAATGGAATTTCTCCAATTAAAAATAAAAGATATTTAGCTACTACCAATGAAAAAGACATTAATTTTGCTTCATATCTACTACGATCGTCTGTAATATCATCAAACACTTTAACATAAAAGAATTGATCAAATGTCTTTTTTACATCTTCTTTTTCCATCATAGATACATCTTTCTGATTTCTGAGAACATATAAATATCGATAAATATCTTTAATACTCTTAAATTCTATAATAGATTCGGTTAATACATTCCTAATTCTTCGATGATATTCTTTTGGGAATAATGGGATAATATATTTTTCAGTAGCTTCTTCAGGATTTAATTCAGTTAAAATATAATAGACCACAAATAAAGGCAATTTTCTACTTTCAACTCCCTCTTCTTTATAAACATTATCGTCTAATGGATCATCCATAGTAACACTATTCCATTTTTTAGAACAATGTAATACTACTCTTCGTCTAGAAGTATAATTATTAACCGCTAATGGTTTTGGGGAATATTTATTTGTCATAATTACAGTTGTATTAATGTTAATTTTATCAATATTAATCACTGTTCGTTCAGTTGAGATAATAAAATATCCAAATGGATCTGAAAGACATTCCCCGAGACGAACTAATTCTTCTCGAGTTTTTCCATATAAATTACACTTAATGCTTCCTAACATTATTGGAATATGACCTAAAGTTATATTTTCCATAATTTTTTGAGTTCCGTCTGGTTTGATAGTAACACAAGTTGCGACCAATCTACCAGTATAAGGATACTTTCGACTTCTAGAATATTGAGGATAAATAAGTTGTTCTGTTCCATCGATCACTCTTTTGGGTGGGTTAAGGTATACATCCTTCAATATCACTTTAACACCATCTGGAGATATAAAAGATTTTTTCTCAACTTGTTTTGGAAGTATATCAGTCGCCCAATTATTAAACGCTGTAATACTGGAATATGATCCGCAGAATTTAAAAGCAAAACGACGAAACAATTCTTGACTTTTGGTCAAAGGAAACTCTTTCATTGAGGAAAATACTTTCCCATCTCTAATATAATCGTCTAAAAGTGATGACATGGTATTTTTATCTAAATATTCTTTTGGAATAAATTCAATTTCATAAACGGGAAATTGAATTTAATTTGGGGATTTCAAATCACCCACGCTTTCCTTGGGTATCTCTATTTTTAAATCACTTTTTTCAGTTCTTCTATCAAAATAAAATTTAAGAACGTTAAAGGATTTATTTTGGAAAATTTCTCTTCCAACAACATATATAGTAGATAATCCTATAACTCCAGCAGTTACATATGTTACAATATCGATTGGTTGATCTAGATCAGTATAATTTTCATTAGTTCTTTTAAGAAATCTTTTCTGATTTATCATGAGAGATAATGATGCTAGAAGAAGAATTATTAAAAATGTAATATAGATAGGACATCTCGAAAAAAGAATAAAAAAACCATAAATAACTAAGGAGTTATAAAAATTATTCAACGGAGATTTTTCACTGTTTCCAATTAACTCAACTAAAAAATAAATTAGAGAAAATATAATCATATGTTGAAACCAAACATATTTAAAAACATATTTTTCAAGTTGATTTGGGATAATAAAATTAGCATAATTACTGTAAGCGAGTAAGATAAAAATAAAAATACCATCTACGACATTGTCTAATAAAACACCCATTTTATTAAGTATAACAATATTTGTTTAAAATATAAATAAATAATGATTTATATTAAACAAGTGAAGCTAGTTTAGATGTTGATACACTTGTTAGAATATAAACAACTATTTATTTTTTTCTAATCGGAAGAAAAATTGAAAAGATCAAAATAAGATTAATCTTAATTAAAAAAATAAAAAAATATTTTTTATTTTCCTAAAATATGTTATGTGTACTTTCAAAAAACATGAAGGTTTTCGACCTCTTTCGAGGTTTTTCGTGGGTCTA
>Ga0209284_10004714_pt1 | contig 14960 bp, 3 predicted proteins | sample FRY03_FD_187211 | JGI IMG/M metagenome (GOLD analysis project Ga0209284, IMG submission 187211) | Freshwater microbial communities from Lake Fryxell liftoff mats and glacier meltwater in Antarctica - FRY-03 (SPAdes) (version 2) | ecosystem: Environmental > Aquatic > Freshwater > Ice > Glacier... | reverse complement strand
AATGCCTGGATGTTTCCCGTGCCGCCGCTGCCGTTGTAGGTAGCGAAGTCCGTGCCGTTCACCAAGGCACGCTGAATGATGCTGTTAGTCATGCCGGGTGTCGCGGTGAAAGCAATCCGGTTGCTGATGTTGTTGAGAGTGCCGGTGAAATTGATGCTGGAATCACCGTTGATCACCCAATCGCTAAACGTCAGGGTGTTGGTGCCCGTGGCGGCATTGAATTCGATGACGTTGGTTTTGCCGCGATTTGTGGTCAGTCGGCCCATGGTTTGAGTGGAGCCCGCCGCCCCACTGATCATGAGTTTACCGCCAACCAAGGTGAGTGCCCGTGCCGTGCCCGTGACATGGGCCAGTCCGCCCTGCCAATCCAGCACTCCCGAAGGTCCCTGAACCGTGATCGCACCAGTCCCTCCCATCGTGACACCGGAATTGACCCTGAAAGTGCCTTCATTGATCACCAGCGCGCCCACAAACGAACCGCTGGTCACACCCAAGGTAAACATGCCGCTGCCCATCTTGGTGATCGACGATACAGCACCGAAACCGGTAGTGGTTTTGGTGATATTTCCCGCCCCGGCAAATGTAAGCGCCTGCCCGCTGTTGAGCGCTCCAGTGAGCGTGAGCGTGGCCCCGCTGTCCGCACCGATGGCTGTCGCGCCAGCTAGGGTGATGGCACCGCTGACCGTGTTGCTACCGGTCAACGCCTGCAATGCCCCGCCGGTGTTGATGCCCGATCCGTTCAAATTCAGCGGCTCGGTGATGGATACTCCGTTCAACTGCAACGCAGCCCCGGTACCCGTAACAACAGTGTTGCCCGCCGTCGTTCCCAGCGCACTCGCATTGGAAACCCTGACGACACCGGCACCGATGGTCAGCACGCCAGTCCAGGTGGAGTTCGCCGCCGCCATGTTCAGCGTGCCGTTGTCATTCTTGCGCAGGGCATTGTTGACCGCGCCCAAAGCAAAGGCGGTATTCAGGGTCAATGTGTTACCGGTCGTGACCTCAATGGCGTTGCTGGCACGGTTGAGTTGGATCACCCGGCTGGTGGCAAAGGTTCCGTCAGCCCGCAGACCGACATTGATCGCCGCGTTGACATTCAGGCTGATCTGGTTGGAGGCATTCCCCAGCGCAGCATCACTGTTCACCGCCAGCACCCCGGCCTGGACGTCAATCAATCCGGTGAAGCTGTTGGAGCCGGTGAGTGCCAAGGTGCCATTGCCAATCTTCGTGATGCCAGATGCGCCAGACACCGGGCCGCTGAAGGTCAAGCCAGCGACCTGATTCGAGGTCGAGGCGGTGGAAACACTGATCAGCTGATTGCTGCCCAGCGTGGCGGCACCAGTCAGCTCCAAGCCATAACCATGGTTGTTGGTGATCATCAGCGGGCCGTTGAGGGCAAAGGCCGCCATTTGCAGTGTCTTGTTCGACGCGGTGGCAAAGAGCGGCGCGTAAGTGGCCCCTAGCCTGCCAAGCGTGATGTTTACCGGACCGGAAGGCACTAGGGTGATCCCGGTCACAATATCTTGTCTGGATCCCGTGCCGTCGCCATCATGGAGCAGCGCCAGATCGCCGTCATTCAGATTGAGCGTGAGGGTGTTGCCCCCCAGAGAACCGATTGCCAGCGTGCCGAGCCCGGTCTTATTGATGACGATGGCACCATTGCCACCCGCGCGGGCGATGGTTCCGAGGGCGGCGGTCATACCAGGATTGATCACGGCGATGTTCAAGTTGCTCTGCAGTGTCACGATGCCGCTGAGGGTCAGATTACTGCCATTGACCAGCGTGCTGTCGAAGGTGATGTCGCCTGCAGCCGTGACCGCGTTGCCGATCACCCGGTTGGCGTTGGACAGAAGAGACGTGCCCGTAGTCATGTCCAGCGTCCCGGTGCCGAGTGGGCCGGCGGAAACCTGGCCGTTCGTGCCGTTGTTGAAGGTGCTGCTGACGCCAAAGAGTATGCCACCCGCCTGGAGATCCACCCCGCCAGTGAACGTGTTGTCCCCGCCGAGCTGCAACAGGCCGCCCCCGGCCTTGATGATGCTGGCTCCTATTCCCGTCATGTTGGCGCTGATGTTCAACGTCGGATGCAGCGGTGCCAGATTCACAAAGGTGGCACCATCATCATAGGACACGCGGACTGGCTTGACATCAATAGTGAGGTCCGCAACCCCCAGCGCCAACGACCCCAGGGAGCCGAAGGTAAGCAGGTTGTTGCCGGTGGTCGTCGCATTGGCGGAGAGAGTCACGGTCGTGCCGTTTTTGGCGGTAATGTAGGTGCCCGCCGCTATGCCGGAACCGGTCACCACGGTGCCCAAGGCCAGACCTGCGCTGCTGCCAACGACGATCTGATTGCTGCCATTCACCGTTTTGGTGAACATTTCGCCATTGGTGATCGCTGACGTGCTGCCCAGATTGGCCGAGCTGGCGGTGATGTTGCCATTGAGTGTCAGCACGCCCGCGCCGACAAGCAAGGTCGGGGTGTTGCCACCGGTGTTGTTGAAAACCAAGCCGCCAAGCGTCTGATTGAAGCCATTCAGCTCTAAGGCGGCACCGCCGAGCAGCGTAAGCGTGGCCGCATCTGCGATCTGGCTCGACCGGTTCAAAACCACCGTGGAACTGTGCTCCTGGAAGGTGGTGCCCAGGGTGCTGGCACCGCCGGCAATGGTCACATTCCCGGTGCCAAAAGCCCGGCCCACGGCGGAATCCAGCACCACGAAGCCCGAATTGACGTAGGTGCCGCCGTTGTAGGTGTTGTTGCCGCTCAGGGTAAGCTCGTTGCTGCGGAAGGCGCTGACCCCGGCGGTGCTGCCACGGCCCTCGGTGCCGTTGATCACCAGCGTCACCGCTCCGCTGCCATTGTCCACGATGTTGGCGCTGACGTTCACGTCACGGTTGTACACATTCGCCAGACCGTTGATGTAGCCAATGGCATGCAGATAGAGGTCTGCATTGCCGCTGCCTGCGGTGAGATTTCCGTTCTGCACATTGATCGGCAGCTCCAGGGCGCTGACGAACGCCTGGTTCGACAGTGCGCTGATGTTGGCGCTGGCGTTCGACGCCAGGGTGACCGTGGTGCCGTTGACGGCCGTGACGGTGGACCCCAGTAGGGTGGAACCCACCACCAGCGTGTTAGGTACACTGCCGAGTAGGACGGTCGTGCTGGTCGTCGAACTGCTCACCACTGGTGCCGTGGGCGAGCTGAGATCAAATCCTTGGGAAAGGATGAGACCACCGCTGGCCAGGTTCAGAGTATTGCCGCCCAGATCCAAGGTGGCCTGGCCGGACACGACCAGCGCCAGGCTGTTGATGGTGCGGTTGGCTGTGAGCGTCTCAAGTCCTGGCACGTTGATGGTCGGATTGGCGGCTCCCAGCGTGGTGTTGATGGTGAACTGGGTGGAGCTGAGAATCATAGCGATCTGCGCGCCCACCGGGATGCCGTTGCCCAGCACCGCAGCTCCAGGAGTCAATCCCGTCGTGCTGGCAACGGTGAGCGTGTTGCCGCCCACTACACCCGTGGAGGCAATATTTGGGTAGGTCATGCGGATGTTGTCCGTGGCCGTACCGTCATGAATGCTGTTGGGAGAATAACCGGCATAACCGGCCGTGTTCAGCGCCCCCACCCCGGTGCCGGGCGTGTAACTGGCAAAGTCGCGATCAATCACCGCCCAGCCGCCGATGATGTGGTTCACCAGGCCATCTCCCACATTGGTCGTGGCGACCCCGTTCAACACATCAAAAAACACCCGAGCGCGGGAGTTGATGAGGCTGCCGTCCACATTGAAGAAGCGCAGCGTGCCCCTGGAGCCAGGTGCCTGGATCAGGCTGGCAAACGTCGCGGTGGAACTGTTGATGCCGGTGCCTGGTTCAGCCACATCAATGAGGCTGTTGCCCTCGGCCAGCGTCAACGCACCAAAGTTTTCAAAGCCTTCCATGGCGTTGCGCGCCCGGTATTGCAGCGCCCCGCCACGCAGCAAGATGGGCGCCGCGTCATTGATCCGGTTGTTGATGTTCGGATTGATGATCCCCGTCGCATTGTTGTTGGAGAGCAACAGCATGGCCTGGCTGATCTCGATGGCGGAGGTGTTGCTGAGGGTGGCCTCGCCGAGCAATTGGAGCCGACCACCGTTGATGATGGTGGCACCAGTGTAGTTGTTGGCGGAATAAATGTTCCAGCCTTGGAAACCGTTCGCCGAATTGGAGAGCACCACGGCCACATTGCCTGAAATCGACCCCGAAAAGCTGCCGTTCGTGTTAACCAAGCCCAGCGTGGCCAGCGTTCCCGAGCTGTTCATCACCACGCCGCCAGTGTCAGGCATCAGCAGGGTGTTGCGGGCAAACGCTCCATCCGTGCGCAGCCGGTTCAGCACCTGCGTGGTACCATTGAGATCGAGTTCCCCGCCCTGGAGGATAAAATCATTGTTCCAGAAGATCCTGTTGGCACCGCCAGAGAGTGTCACCCGTCCCTCATTCACCCGGGTGATGCCACTATAGAAGTTCTGCGCGCCCAGGGTGAGGTTACCAGCCCCGGCCTTGGTCAGACCGCCGGAGAAAGCGACCATGGAGCTGGTGATGCTCAAATTCCCCAAGGCATGGACGATCATCTCCCGGTTGGCGGTCGTGCTGAGGGTGCCGCTGCCACTGATGCCTGTATTGCCGCTCAAGGCCAGCACGCCGCCGCTGTCCAGCACCAGCGTCCGTCCAGTACTCAGGCTGACACCTCCGCCGCTGTTGAGGGTGAGCGAGTTCACCGTCATCGAGTTCCCCGTGAGGGATGCCGTGATGCCCTGGTTGGTGCTCAACAAGATGTTCATCGCCGTGACCGCTCCGCCCTGGTTGTTGGTCAAAGTAGAGTTCATTTCCGTGGCGGTGTCCAGTTTGCGCAGCAGCCCCGTGGCCGTGTCGGCCGTGGCAAAGGACAGACCCAGCCCGCTGTCGGTGTCGGCGATGATGGCGTAGGGCAGGATACCCTTGTTGGCCGTGCCTGCGGCACCGCTCTGGCCGGTGAACACATAGCCGGTGCCGGTGGCCTGGATCGTCGCCACATTGGTGCCTGCGGCAGAACCCAGATTGCTGCCACGGAACAATACCGTGCTGCCGACGTTGCGTGTGACGGCCCCAGTGGTGAAATTGAGCTGGCCACCGGCACCGGCGGTCAGCGTGATGACGCTGTGTCCGGGATTGAAGGTCAGGGTGCCAGTGGTGGTCTCGGTCGTGGTGACGGCGTCTTTACCCTTAATGGTGACCTTGCCGCCGTAGAGGTTCAGCGCTTGATCGGCGAGGCGGTTGTTCGTGTTCGGATTGGCGGCGCTGTTGTCGAGCAGCAGCATTGCGGTGGGCATCACGAACACGGTGCCGGCAGCACCCGCCAGGATACCTGTGCCATTCACCGCCAGAGTGCCCTGATGCACATAGATGTTCTGGCCGGAAAAAGCGGCGGCGTTGGTGAGGTTCCAAGTGCCGCTTCCCACCTTCACCAGGGAGAACGCACCATTGCTGCCGTTGTGCGTGATGGCGCTGCTGATCGTGCCATTGCCCGCCCCGCCCAGTGCGAACCAGGAATCCCGGCCACTGCCACTGCTCCCCACCCGGCCGGTCATGGCACCAGTGATGGTCAATGTGGAACCGGCATCCACCGAAATCAACGCCCCGCGCGAATTGCCGTCCGCAGTGGTCTCACCATTGAAGGTGATGCCGCCTGACCAGATGTTGGCCCCAGACAGACTGCGCAAAGCACCACCATCATTGATGCCGGTGGAAGTGACGTTGTTGCCAGGGGTGAAGATCAGCATCTCAGGCACCGTGATGCCTCCCGTCAGCTCGAGTGCCGAACCCACGTTGCCAATGAGCGTGGCTCCAGCTGCGGTGTTGTTGGAGAAATTGAACGTGCCTCCATTGCCCAGCGCCCCCGCGTTCTGAATCTCTACCACCCCCTGGGCCACGGTCAGGTTTCCAGCCCATGCAGATTGCGCCTGCGTGAGGATGAGCCTGCCAGCGTCGTTTTTCTGTAGGTTGTTGGAGAGGCTGGGAAACGTGAACGCTGAGTTCATCGTCAACATGTTGCCAGCGGTGACATCCACCGCATTGTTCAGCTGGTTCAAGATGATCTTGCGACTGGTGGTGACATTCCCGGAGATGCGCAGACCCGCGTTCGCCGTGGCAGAAATATTCAGGCGGATCTGGTTGGCGGCGTTGCCGAAGGCGGCATCGCTGGATGCCTCCAGCACGCCCTGGGCCACATCAATCAGGGGTGTCACGTTGACCACCGAAGTCGCCGCGTTGGTTGGGAGGCTGATCTGGAAGGTATTGCTGTCAATGATGGCGCTGATCACCGATCCGCCCTGGATGCCTAGGCCGCTGACCGGCTGTCCGACGATCAAAGCGGCTGTGCTCGCAGTCTCCAGCAGCGTGGTGCCGGAACCCGCCGTGGCGTTCACATTAAATGACCCGCCGAAGTTGTTGGTGTTGTTGTCCAGCACCAGGGTACCGTTGCCGGATTTCACAAAAGTGAATGCGCCGGTTAGTTGGCCGCTGAGCCGCAGCCCGGGCACCGCGTTGGAGGTGCTGGCATTGTTGACGATGATCGTCGGCGCGGCTAACAGCGTGGTCAGCCCGTCAACCTCCAGGCCGTAGGCATTGTTGTTCGCCACGCGGACGATTCCGCGCTGCAGGGACAAGGTATCGATTTTGAGGAGCTTGTTGCCCGCCTGGGTGTAGTACGGCTCGAAATCCGTCCCCAGCCTGCCCACCGTCAGCGTGCCGTTCCCCTGCATCACCACCCGCAGGTTGTGGTCAAAGGTCTGCACCCCCGCTGAGCCGTCCCCATCCGTGCCGAATGCCAGCGTGCTGTTGATTCCCATGGTGACCTCGTTGCCATTGAGCGCCTGCGTGCCTTCCAGCCGCAGGACGGAACCGGCGCTGATGTCCACATCTCCCAGAAAGCCGGAGTTGTTGCCACGCAAGGCCACAATGCCGCGTTGCGAGGTGCTGAAACCGACAAACGGCTCCGGCAGCACATACGTCAAGTCCACGACGTACGTGTTGGTCGCCGCCAAGTCGAGCGTGAACGTGGTAGCGCTGCCAATGGCGGTGATTTTCGCGCCGGAGGGGATGCCCACCCCGTTGACCCTCACCCCCACCGCCAGCCCCGCCGTGCTGGACACGGTGACCGTGGTGCTCCCATTCGTAGTTTGCGCAGCGGGCATCACCCCGCCCTGGCTGCTGGCCTCCAGCCCTTGCAGGCTCGACGCGTTCATCAAAGTGGAGTTGATCAGCAGTTTCGAGGTGGCGTTGCCCGTGATGGCGCTGGTGATCAACAGCGTCGCGCCCGGGTCGTTGGTGGACCGCCCGCCTGAAATCGCATCCAATGTCAGATTAAGCCCGGCACCAATCGCCAGCGTCTTGCCCGTGCCGCCCAGCGTGGTCGTCGCCGCATTGACCACGCTCTGGATTTTCGCGTTCTGCTGCACCTGCACCGAGTTGGCAAAGGTCGGCCCCGTTCCAGTCGCCGTGGCACCCTTGGAGTCCAGGATCAGGCCGCCGCCGTTCAGCACCACTGTCGCGTTTCCAATGGGATTCTGCGCCCCCGCCGCCGTGCTGCCTACCAGCACCAGATTGCTGCCCTGCATTTCAATCGTGGTACCTGCTCCAAGGGAATTGGCACCTTGGGTGCCGCTGAAATACAACCGCCCGGTGCCAGTCTTGACCAGGGTCATGTTCCGCCCCTCGTCTGACACCACCCCGTCAAACGCCACGTTCGTGTTGCTAGCGATCGTCACGGTCCCATTACCTCCACCGCTGTGACCGAACAAGGTCACCCCCGATGACGACGTCAAAGTCGTGCTGCCAAACCGCAGTGTCTTGCCAAACCCTTCTCCATTGCCAGTGATTTCAATGCCGCCGGCACCGGGGTTGTCCATGGACTTGATCGTCAGCGTCGTGCCGGTGTCCAGCATCAGGGCGCCTAATTTCGCCCCCACAAAGGCATCGCCGATCAAATTGATGCTGGCATTGCCGGTCAGATGCACATCGTTGCCCAGATCGATCGCGTTGCTGGCTCCGGCGGCCGTGTTGACCTCGGCCTGGGTGACACCGGTCATCACCTGTCGCAGATTGTAGCTGTCAAACGGGGTCGTTGGTCGGGGACCAAACGTGTCTGGTCCAGAAAAGCCCACATTGATGGAGGCACCGCCGCCACCCTGCACATAATCCACTCGGATCTCATGCTTGCCAGCTCCCAGCAGGACCGGCGCGCTGGCCAGGTCGGCCGTGCCGCCATCCTTGTTCAACACCAGCACGCCATCGATGAAAATACGCGAACCGTCATCTGTGTTGGCAAAGAACGAGTACTCACCCGCTGTGTTGATGTTGAACTGCCCCAGCCATTGCACCGCATAATTGGTGGCACGCGTGAGCACGTTGGCTTGGTTCTGGTAATTGATCGAAGTGGCCTGCGAGCCGTCCAGGGCACTGATTTCAAGCGTGGGCGTCGTCGCCAGCGAATTGAAATTGGGGGGATTGGGCAACGTCCGCGTGTAGCCCGTGGCTGTCTGCGTGAAATCCACCCGGCCGGAATTGCCGGTGCCATTGGTCTCAAACAAACGGCCGGAGAAGCCAGTGTTCGTATTACCAAATCCCTGAATCTCCAAGGCGGAACCGCTTTCGAGAGTCAGCGAGTTGTTCCCCAGCGGATTGGGATTTCCCGTCTTCACGACCGTCTGGATCGTGGTCTGTGATCCGAGGGTGATGCCGCCGGTCAGCGCGTTGACATTAGGCGCGCTGGTAAAGTCACTGTCCAGCCCCAGCACGAGTGTGCCTCTGCCGCCACTGCTCATATCCTCAAACTCCACCCTCATTCCCTGGTTGCCAGCTAGACCGGTCTTGATGTTCGCTGTGATGTCATTCCCTGTGCCTTCATTGAAAAGCGTGATCTTCGGCACCGTGGGACCTTGCAGGGTCAACTGATACGCAGCGCTGTTCGAGTCCAGATTGACACCACTCGCCCCAAACCTCAAACCACCTGCCGTGATGTTCTCCGCCAGACCCACCTGGCTCGGTCCTCCGTTCGTTTGGTCTCCAAACGAGGCGATATCAAAATTCAAATTGTTCCAAACGACACCATTGCTGTCCACATCAGCGGTGGGGTACCAAGCGGCGCTGGAGGTGTTCCAATCATCGTCATAGGCAGGGTTGCCGAAATCACCCGGCTCCCCCCAATAGACCGTGGCGGCTTGCAGCGGCGAGATGGCCTGCGAGAAGAACAGCAGCAGGGTCATGAACCAGCCGATGAAGAGGCGATGATGGCGTAGTGTTTTCATCAAATGTAAGGTCGGAAACAGTGGTGGGAGGAAAGGCAGAGGCAGAAACAAAATATCAGCAGCCTAGCAGGGTCAGGCTGGCGGCAGCACACCGGGAAAGAAGCTCACCCGCAGTGTACCTGAACTGGGCGCGGCGCTCTGTCAGCACGGGCATCTCGTTTTCGGTCGGGCGGGTGGGTGGTTTTCTCATGGGGCGGCAAAGCTAAAGTTGGGACTCTATTACTCCATGGTTAAGACAGAGATTCCCAGCTTCGCGTTCAGATTAACAAAAATGGGCGCATGGCGTCAATGCAAATACATGGCCCATACGAATTTTCAGCTTTGCGAAACCTCACGGCACCACCACAGCGGCACCATCTAGGATTTCCACCCGAAACCCCGCTATTTCCACGGCATCCCGGGTGACCAAAACACTGATTCGGTGCGTGCCCGCGCTCAAATCCAGCTCCTGCTGCGCATTCAATTCCTTCAATTCGGTGTCGTCCACGGCCACAATGATCCCCTGCACTGAACTAAAGCCTAGTCTTACCTTACCTGCACTCTCCAGCTTCAGGCCGAACTGCACGATTTTCGGGAACCAGGGGTACATTTTCTGCGCGGCGGGCAGCTCGGCCAGCGGCAGATCGCCATTCACCTGACTGAATGCGATCTGCCACGGATACGGGTGCTTTTCGTCGTTCAGGGCGAAGCTGCCCACATGACGCACATGGTCGATGTCCTTCTGCTGCATCACGCCCATGGCCTTCCAGGTGCGCACATAGCGGTTCGGCTGAGTTTTGTAGGCCCCTTCCCGGCCGAGTTCCGAGAGAAAACGCACCAGATCCACGAATTCATCCTCACGCAGGCTCGCGGTCATGCCGGGGGGCATCATGCTCACTGGACTCATCTGGCGGCTGGCGATGGCTGACTTCGCTACCTTGATGATTTGATTGGCCGGGTCACGGATCGTGAGTTCTTCCGCGCCATCATTCACCAGCCCGCCGGAGATCACGCCGCCGTCTTTTTTGCTGATGATGACCATGTGATAGCCCTCTTTGATCTTCTTGCTCGGCTCCAGCAGACTCTCGATCAAATAATCCACCGGGGCGCTGCCGCCGATGCTGACCAAATTCGGCCCCAACACGCCGCCGGATTCACCAATCGCATGGCAGGTCATGCACAGCAGTTGCTGCCGCCGATAAACCGCCTCCCCGCGTGCCGGATCACCGTTTTTCGCCACTTTTTCGACCAACGCGGCCATTTCCGGCCCAGTCAGCGGCTTGTCCATCTGCTTCACGCCGCCTGCGGTCTTCAGCGCGTCTGCCAGCGGCCCCTGAATGCCACGACTCGTCACCATGCGAATGCCTTCCACCGCCACTGCCTCGGGAATCGTCTTCCCGGCCAGTTCCTTCGCCAGCACGCCCGGCAGTTGCTTGCTCTGCAAAAACGCCGTCAGCACCGGCTTCGCCGCGTTCACATCCGCGCCCGCCAAAAACTCCACCGCCCGTTTCGCCGCCTGGATCGGCCCCACCGTGCTCAAACCATCAATCATGAGCGCCTTCATCCCGGCATCGGTCGCTGCCACGAACTGTTGGTCGAACAAATCCCGCGTCTTCGTGCCACCCAATGCCGTCAGGCCGCGTTTGGCCCCGTCGCGGATCGCCGGATTCGTGTTCGCGTCCGTCAGCAGCGCCGCCAGCTTCTCACGCGCTGGTTCGATCTTCCACAGGCCCGCCAAAATCGCCGCGCGATGCACCACATGCGGCTCTGGCCGCGCAAACCACGCCAGCACGGTCTCCTTCGCTCCTTCAGGGATGATTTTGCGATCCACCGCCGCCTTCACCAGCGCATCCTGCAATCCGATATAATAAGGAGCCATCGCCGCATCATTGACCATGTCGCACATCACTTTCGCCTGCGCCGCATCCGCCGCAGCACCCGCGACCGCCAGCACCGCCGCCGCGTCTTCCGTGCTCAGCTTGCCGGACTTCAGCGCCGCAAACAACGGCGGCAGCGCATCGCTGCGCCCGGTGCTTTTCATCGCATAGACCAAGTGCTTTGGCCGCTCGTCGAGCTTGAGCTTGCCACTCGTCACGGCGGGCATCCACACGTCCGCCTGCTCACGGCAGAGCTGCTCCAGCAGGAAATCCAATGACTCATCCATCGGTGCGTCCAAAACCTTCAGCGCCACGCTGATCGCACTGGCCTTGCGCATGTCCGCCAGCACCGCCAGCGCCCACAGCCGCACCTGCGCGTTCTCATCCTTCACGGCCTGCTCCAGCACCTTCATCGCGTCGGGAAACTCCTTCCAGCGATGGCTCAGGATGCGCAGCGCCGCCGCCCGAATCCGCGCGTCGCCCTGCTCCCACAACTGCCGCCAGATCTTCGCGGAAAAACTGTTCACGCCCTCGCTTGCCCAGGCCGCTTCCAGTAGCGCATGCGCGTCTTCCGGCTTCGTCACGTCCAGTTTCGCCGCCCAAGTATTCAGCTCCGGCAGCACTTTGGCGGAGCCTTGATCCCGCAGCTCGCGCTTCGCAAAGGTGCGCACGTATTTGCGGTCGCTCTTCAGCATCTCCAGCAAATCCGCCGTCGCCGCCCCCGCGATCTGCACCTTCGGGCTCAGCGGCCGACCCTTCGCCGTCACCCGCCAGATGCGGCCATGATTGTGATCCCGCCGCTCATCGCGGAAATCCACCTCGCCGTGCTGGATGATCGGATTGTACCAGTCCGCGATGTAGAGTGCTCCGTCCGGCCCGGTCTTCACGTCAATCGGCCGAAACGCGCGATGATTCGACGCCAGCACGTCCGGCATCTGCTTGGCGATGTAGCTGCTGCCGCTCGGTGTCACTTGGAAGCGGTTCACCCGGTTGCCACGAAAATCATTCTGCACGATCGTCCCCTGCCAGTCCGCCGGAAAATGCGGGTCTTCGATGATCTCCATGCCCGACTGCTTCGGCTGACCCGGGCTCAGGCCATGCAGGATGCGCTTCGCCCCTGGCGAGGTGGCAAACACCGATCCTGGAAAGATAAAGTTCACCCCCTCGCTGCCCGCGCCATCGCAGGCGAAGCTCTGGCCCCAGCGGTCAAACTCAAAGCCCCACGGGTTGATCAGCCCCTTGCTGATGATTTCCAGCCGCCGCGTCTCTGGGCGGTACTCCCACACGCCGCCACCCATCAGCCTGCGCACGCCATGCGGCGTCTCGATGTGGCTGTGGATGTAGATCGACTGCAAAAAATACAGCATCCCCTCCGGCCCCCAGCGCATCGTGTGCAAAAGGTGGTGCGTGTCCTCCGTGCCGAAGCCGCTCAGCAGGATCGTGCGCTCATCCGCCTTCAGATCCCCGTCCGTGTCCTTCAAAAACAGCACCTCCGTCGAATTCGCCACATACAGGCCGCCATCGCCCGGTGCCAGCGCCGTCGGGATGTGCAGCCCTTCGGCAAACACCGTCGATTTGTCCGCCTTGCCATCGCCATCCGTGTCCTCCAGCACCACCACCTGGTCCTTCGCTGCTTCACCCGGCTTGATGTGCGGGTAGGTCGTGCTGCACACCACCCACAGGCGGCCCTGCGCGTCCCAGTTCATCTGCACCGGCTTCTGAATCATCGGCTCCGCCGCAAACAGGTTCACTTCAAAACCCTCCGGCACCACAAACGCCTTCAGCTCCGCCGCAGGATTCGCATCCGGCAGATCCGCGAGGGAAGTCGGCTGCGAGGCGTGCGCAAAACCAGTGGTAAGGGCGAAAAGAAAGCAGAAGCGGGCGATCATAAAAAGAAGCGGCATGATACGACGCTTTTCAGCGTCTTTGGCAAGCATTCTCTCCATGAAATGCAGCGCCGCACGGGCCACATCTCATTCAGCGCCAAACAGCCGCACCGGCCGCAGTTCCACACTACGATCCCCTTCCCCCACAAACAGCACCGCCTCCTGCTGCGTGACCTGGAGCTGCATCGACCGCTCCGCCAGCGTGCCCAGTGCCGCGCACTCCGCCGCCGGGAGCTGCCACACCGTCAGATTGCTGATCCGGGTGAACTTCCCTGCCAACCCCGCCCACCACGCCGCCGCGTTGGCCCCATAGGCATACACCGTCACCTGCTTCGCCCGCCCACACACCCGCACCAGCCGCTTCTCCTCCGGCTGGCCCAGCTCGATCCAGTGCTCCGTCAGTCCCGTCAGATCCATTTGCAGCAGCGCCGGCTCATCCGCCGCCCACAGATCCTTGCCGAACTCCAGCGTGCCACGGTCATTGTCCGCCGGCACGTTCAGCACATAGGCCAGCAGCCGCACCATCATCCGCTCCGCCGTTTCAGAAGGATGCCGTGCGATCGTCAGCGTGTGATCCGTGTACACGTTGCGGTCCAAGTCGGAGAACGACACGCTCGCTTTATGAATGATTGCCTTCTGCGCCATGCGGCAGCGTTACGGAGCCTCAGGAAGCGGTCAAGGCAGGGTCCAGCAGTCGTTCTCGATGCTCGATGCTCAATGAAGGGAGCGTGGGCACTCCTGCCCGCTCTGGTTGCTGGACGCTCGATAACAAGAGCACGCAGACTTCTCTCGTGCCCGTCCCCCATGTCTTGTCACACCGCGCCAGAACTCCGACCGCGAGGGAGCCGGGCGCGTTGTTTCGTCAGCGGCGGCTGACGCCCCCGCATGACCCGCTGGCGCTTCGACTGCTTTTCCATCTCGGACGGCAGCGGCATCCCGCTTTGAGCCAGCAGCTCCTTCGCCTCCGCCTTCCCGATCCCCTGCGCCAGGTACCTCTCGCTGAACAGCGCCATCTCAAACTCCACCCTGTGCAGGAAGTCCTGGAAAACCGCCCGTTGCTCCTTCAACACCTGTTTAAGCCGCCGCTTCAGCTCGGGCAGCGTTTCCTTCCCAAGCTGCAGCAAAAACTCCATGTCCTTCACGTGCAGCCGGCGTTTGGTCTTCAGCTTCAGCATTCGCTTCGCCACCTTCACCAGCTCCTGCTGCACGATGAAGCCTGCCATCTCGCCGTGAAACTGCCGCAGCAGCACCTTCGCCTCCTTGGCCTGCGCCGGCGCCAGCTTTCCGGTCCTCACCTGCTCCTCGTAAATCGCCTGCGTCGTCTCGATGTAGCTTTGCGCCAGCTTGGGGTTGGCCCGGAGCTTGGCATCGAAGGAGGGAGCACCTTCGGCAGGGGGAGAAACAGATCGGCGGTTCATGGCATTTGTCCTCGTTTTGAATTTTCGATATTACCTGATCCCCCGCCCGTGTGTCAGCACTAAACTTCACCACCACCGCAAGACGATGCCCCCCGAGGAGCGCGAGTATGGCGTAGCCTTCTCACCACCTCTCGCGCCCAAGGCAGCGCGTTCGCCCCACGGCACTCATCGGTGGTGGCAGAAATGCCCCGCACGCCGCAGGAAAGCTAGGCGAGTTGAAAACTCCGCGCGCCGCTCCTACCGCCGCAGCGCGTTGAGCAGCTCGTTCACCTTCTGCCGCAACTCCTCGGTGTCGGCGTCCGCATAGCTGTTGTTCAGCGTGTCCACTGCGTTGGTGTTGGCGCTCGTGCCGGAGATCGCGTTGCTCAGATCCGCGTTCGTCACTTCTCCAGGCTGGCCTGGTTCACCAGCGCTGCCGGTCCCGCCATCATTCCCGCGTGGGATGCCGAACTGGAAACGCACGTTGCTGCCATCAAAGCTGACGTCCAC
>Ga0209284_10004712_pt1 | contig 14967 bp, 14 predicted proteins | sample FRY03_FD_187211 | JGI IMG/M metagenome (GOLD analysis project Ga0209284, IMG submission 187211) | Freshwater microbial communities from Lake Fryxell liftoff mats and glacier meltwater in Antarctica - FRY-03 (SPAdes) (version 2) | ecosystem: Environmental > Aquatic > Freshwater > Ice > Glacier... | reverse complement strand
CCTCCTCGACAGTGGCATCCTCAGCTCCACGCGACAGGAACAGCTGCTTCATCGGCGAGCCCAACTCAACCCTGCCCACCTTGGTCGAGAAATCGACAGGCTCCAACAGAAACTCACCAGCCTCGCCGGAACACCCACCCTGCGACTAGAAGCCCAACACCATAAACCACTGCCCGACATCCACACCGGGATGAAAAAACGCCACGCAAGCTAACCTCAACACGCGAGCTTTTTTATTCGAGGCACCGAATGTCCTACGCGGGCAGTTTTAAATGAGGCACCCCGGTTGCCCCAATTCTCCTAGCCAACGCAAGGTAAACCGTGGCATAATTACATTGCTCGTCCCATCAAAGCCGGTGGAACGAGTTCCGTTCACAAAGGATCGTCCGGCACGTACCTGCCGGTGAAGGAGAAAAAATGGCGTCTGTAACGTTTGATAAAGCAAGTCGCATCTACCCCGGGACAACCGTACCGGCAGTGGAAGCTCTCGATCTCACCATCCAAGACGGTGAATTCCTTGTCCTCGTAGGCCCTTCAGGCTGCGGAAAGTCCACGTCTTTGCGGATGCTCGCAGGACTAGAAGACATCGACGCAGGTCGCATTTTGATTGGCGACAGAGATGTCACCGATGTCGCGCCGAAAGACCGGGACATCGCGATGGTGTTCCAGAACTACGCCCTCTACCCTCACATGACAGTGGCGGAAAACATGGGTTTTGCCCTCAAGATTGCCGGAATCAACAAGGATGAGCGTGCCACCCGTGTCCAGGACGCCGCCAAGCTTCTTGACCTCGAGCCGTACCTTGACCGCAAACCTAAAGCCCTCTCAGGCGGCCAACGTCAGCGAGTTGCGATGGGTCGCGCCATCGTGCGGGAACCTCAGGTGTTCCTGATGGACGAGCCACTGTCGAACTTGGATGCGAAACTTCGCGTCCAGACCAGGACCCAGATTGCTTCTCTCCAGCGGCGCCTCGGCGTCACCACGGTCTATGTGACCCACGACCAAACTGAAGCTTTGACGATGGGTGACCGCATCGCGGTTCTGAAAGATGGCGTGCTTCAGCAGGTGGGAACCCCGCGGGATCTTTATGAATCCCCCTCTAACTCGTTTGTCGCCGGATTCATCGGTTCTCCGGCCATGAACCTCTTCGATGCCGACGTCGTTGATGGCGGTGTTCAATTTGGCACAGCCACGGTCAAGGTCAGTCGTGAAACGCTCGCCGGTGCTTCAGGCTCCAAGGTCACCATTGGTATTCGTCCCGAAGACCTCACCGTCTCCAAGACGGGCAAGGGTCTCCAGACAACAGTGGAGCTTGTCGAAGAGCTCGGGGCCGATGGTTACCTGCATGGCAGTAGCGAAGTCAATGGGGAAACCATCGAAGTGGTCGTCCGCGTGGATGGTCGCGATCACCCCGTTGCCGGAGACAAAATCGCCCTGCTTCCGGTGGAACACCACGTGCACGTTTTCGACACCACAAGTGGTATTCGACTGACAAAAGAAGCCATTTCTGTGGACTAACAATTATCATGGGTGGGGCTGCCAGAGATTTGTGGCAGCCCCACTGACATGAGCAAGGAGTGTTCCGATGAGCGGTTCGCTCTCCATTACCGCATCTGTTGCGAGCGCCGAGCTTTTAGAGCTTCCTTGGGGGCTTCCCCTAGAAAAGTGGCCCAAAGACACCGTCGCCGCATTGCCCAAGGGTATTTCGCGCCACATTGTGCGCTTTATCCACCTGGGGCCCCAGATTGTCGCTATCAAAGAGACCACCGAAGCTTTGGCCATTCGTGAGTACGAAATGCTCCGAAAACTCGACCGTCTCGACGTCCCGTGTGTGGAGCCCTTCGCCATTATTTCTGGGCGCAAAAACGCAGACGGAGAAGAGCTTCCCACCGCTCTCGTGACGCGCCACCTAAGGTTTTCTCTGCCGTACCGCGCCCTGTATTCGCAAACTCTGCGCCCCGACACGGCCAGGAGGCTCGCAGATGCCTTAGCGGCACTCCTGGTTCGCCTCCACATCGTGGGCTTCTTCTGGGGCGATGTCTCCCTGTCCAACACTCTGTTTAGAAGGGATGCCGGCGCCTTCGCCGCCTACCTTGTTGACGCAGAGACGGGCGAACTTATGCCCGGAAGTCTTTCCGACGGTCAAAGGGAAAATGATCTTGAAATTGCGCGAGTCAACGTTGCCGGAGAGCTCCTTGATTTGCAAGCGGGTGGGCGGCTCGATGAGGACATCGACCCGGTGGAGATTGCCGAATCTATTCTTCTGTCCTACCGCTCGCTGTGGAACGAGCTCACCGGGTGGGAAAGTTTCGACCAGTCCGAACGGTGGAGAATTGCTCTGCGGGTGCAGAGGCTCAACGAGTTGGGTTTCGACATTGAAAACCTCACTATCTCAACGGAAGAGTCAGGCACGCAGCTGAAAATTCAACCCAAAGTGGTGGATGCTGGCCACCACACCAGGCGCTTGTTGCGGATGACAGGAATTGATGCCGGTGAGAATCAGGCCAGACGCCTCCTCAACGACCTTGATGCCTTTCGCGCCTACCATTACTCCGATGAGGAAGTGGATGAGGAGATGGTCGCCCACGAATGGCTTTCTCAGGTGTATGACAAAGTCATCAAGTCCATCCCCAAAGAGTTTCGCGGAAAGTTGGAGCCTCCCGAAATTTTCTACCAGTGGTTGAAGCACCGGGGAGAAAAATCACGAGAGGAAGACCGCGACGTTTCCTTCAAAGAAAGCGTCTCTTCCTACATAGATAACATTCTTGCTCATAAACGCGATGAGGCGGTGGTCACCGGGCCACCGACAGAGGCCATCACCTTGCCCAATCCCACGGTTGAAGTGAACTGGCGGGATCGTATTTAGGACTTCTTTGCCATGAACCTTGCGCGCGCTACTTCGTAGAGCACCACGCTTGCAGCGATACCCGCGTTGAGTGATTCAGTTTTTGCGGAAATAGGAATTCCCAGTACCAGGTCACAGGTCTCCGTTACCAAGCGAGACAACCCCTTCCCCTCGCTTCCCACCACAATGACGAGCGGTGTGGCAGCGATATCCGCGCCGGGGACCAGGTCCGTTGCGTCCCCATCCAGTCCGACCACAAAATATCCACGCTCTTTCAAGGCTTTTAACGTTTGTGTCAGGTTGGGCGCCATGGCTACGGGGGTTCTGGCGATAGCTCCGGCAGAAGTTTTCCAGGACGTTGCGTTCACGCCCGCAGAACGACGCTGGGGGACGATGACTCCTGCACCACCGAACGCTGCGACGGATCTCACAATGGCGCCCAGGTTTCGAGGATCCATCACTCCATCCAAAGCCACCAGTACAGGCATCCCGCCAGATTGTGCGCGAGCTTTCTCCGCCATTTCGATGGGGTGAGGGTACTCGTATGGGGGAACAGTGAGGGCGATGCCCTGGTGAACGGTATCGGGCCCAGTCACACGGTCTAGTTCGGGCCGAGGAACCTCCAGCAGAGGAATTCCTCGTTTGTTCGCAATGGTCAAAGCTTCGCGAACTCGATCATCCATCTCGATGCGCGTGGCGAGAGTCAATGAGATGGCGGGGATTTTGGCGCGAAGTGCTTCCAAGACCGCATTCCTGCCCGTCACCATTTCGGTGTCTTTCCCCGCGGCTCGCGCCGGTCGCTTGGGTGCTGACGAGGAACCACCCTTCCGGGCTTTAGCGTTGTCAAAACGTTCTTTAGCGGCTTTGCGTTTGCCTGCGGGATGCCAGGCTCGGTCTTCCGCTTTAGGGGTGGGGCCTTTCCCTTCAAGCGCCTTGCGCCCGTGGCCCCCCGTTCCTACCGTTGCCGGTTTCTTCGGCTTCCTTGCGGTGGGATGTCCCTTTTTAGCCACGAATACTCCAGGTGCTGCTCGATGGTTCGTCTTTAACGTCGATACCGGATTGATCGAGCGCGTCTCTCAAAGCGTCGGAAAGGCCAAAGTCACCTTCGGACTTAGCTTTCCACCGCAGGGCAATCATATTGTCTGCCAGCGACCCAAGAACCTCCTGGGAACCCTGCTCGCCAGCCCAGGAGTGATCCAGGGGGTCAATTCCCAGAACAACCAGCATCGCGCGAACCCCCTGCGCGGCTCCTGCGAAATCCGCGATGTTGCCCCTGTCCGCCGCATGGTTGCCCTCCCGCACAGCGTCGTGAAGAACCGCAAGAGCTTGGGGAATCCCCAAGTCATCATCCATTGCGCGCGCAAAACCTTCAGGAATGTTTCCTCCCTCGGTGGTGATGCCCTCTCGCTCCGCCCGGGCGAGCAGCGCCTCAATGCGTCCAAAAGCGACCCCGGCTTCGCGAAGGAAACCTTCATGCATATCGAGCTCTGAACGATAGTGGGCGCTCGCAAGGGCATAACGAACAACGATCGGCCGCGCCTGCGCAACCACGTCTCGGGCGAGTACTCCGTTGCCCAGAGATTTCGACATTTTCTGCCCCTGGACCGTCACAAGGGCATTATGGAGCCAATGATTCGCGTACGGGTGCCCGGCAGCGCGGGCTTGGGCTAATTCGTTTTCGTGGTGCGGGAAGCGAAGGTCCATCCCTCCGCCGTGAATATCAAACTGGCTTCCCAAATACCGCGTCGCCATGGCCGTGCACTCCAGGTGCCACCCCGGCCGGCCGGGACCCCACGGTGCTGGCCAGGAGGCACTTTCGGGTTCCGAAGCTTTGTGGCCTTTCCAGAGTGCAAAATCTTCCGGGCGCAGCTTTGCCCCCGATTCTGATGAACCAGACTGAAGGTCCTCCACTTTTTGATGGGTGAGCTCTCCGTATTCGGGCCAGCTCGACACATCAAAGTACACGTCGCCGGAACCATCCTCTGCGACATAGGCGTGTTTGGTGTCGATGAGGGTGATAATCAGCTCGAGCATCGCGGGAATGTCTCCGGTTGCCCGGGGTTGACGGGTTGGCCTGCGAATGTGCAATGCCTCGGTAACGTCGTGAAACTCATTCTCTATCCGCTCCGCCAGAGCCCACCAGGGTTCTGTGGAGCCCACGCAGGCGCCAAGAATCTTGTCGTCGATGTCGGTGACATTGCGAATAAGGGTCACCACATAGCCTCGATAACTCAACCACCTGCCCCACAGGTCGTACACAAGGGCGCTTCGCAGATGTCCCACGTGGGGAGAGGATTGAACGGTGGGCCCGCAGACGTAGAGGGATACGTGCCCAGGGCGCAGTGGCGTGAACTCCGCCATCTCGTGGCGCTGGGAATCAAACAGTTTCACGGACACTAACCCATGGTAGCGAGGATGCGTTGCCGCACTGGGCTGCCGGACCGTTGAGGGTCTTCAGAGACGAGATAACACGGCTGTAGCCATAGCGGCGATTCCCTCGCCACGGCCGGTCAACCCCAGTCCATCTGATGTTGTGGCCGAGACTGAGACCGGTGCGCCAACAAGGCTGCTCAATTTTTCTTGAGCTTCAAGCCTTCTGGGTCCTACCTTGGGGGTGTTGCCCACGATCTGAACTCCCACCGAAGCCACCTGGAACCCGGCATCGGCCAGCAGCCCGCGGGCATGCTGGAGGAAAACCTCACTGCTTGCTCCCAGAAATTCTTCCCGATCGCTTCCAAAATGGGTGCCCAAGTCACCCAGTGATGCGGCTTGGAGGAGGGCGTCCACGATGGCGTGAATGACAACATCACCGTCGCTGTGACCGGCTAAGCCTTTTTCTCCTGGCCAGAGCAGTCCGGCCAGATTCAGAGGGCTGTGATCATCAAATCCATGGACATCCATGGCAAATCCCACCCGTGGTGTCTGGTGCTCACGAAGCAGTGCTTCGGCGCGCTTAAGGTCATCGGGATACGTAATTTTGAAACCGCGGCTCTCGCCTGGCACGGAATCCACGCGGTGGCCCGCAACTCGCATCACTTCAGCATCATCGCTAAAGTCACCCGACACATCGCCATACGCCCTAATTAGCAATTTCGCGTCAAAGCCCTGGGGGGTCTGAACAAAGGCCAAGGCGTCTCTGTCCACGCCGCCACCGGTTGCTCCGGATTCTTCGTCCCGGGTGACCAAGGTGTCCACGATGGGGAGGCAAGGAATCACCGCAGGTGATCCCTCTTTGAGGGCTTCGGTGACGCGTTGGAAAACTTCTCGAGAGACCAGAGCGCGAGCGGCATCGTGAATCAATACTCGCGATGTTCCCTCTGGCAAGGCAGCGACACCACGGCGCACCGAAGCTGTCCTTGTTGCCCCACCCGCAACAATCGTGATGTCACCAGGAAAGCCAGCGGTGAGAGCTCGCGCTGGCTCACTCCATCCGTCGGGCACCACGACAATGAGAGAAATAGAGCTATCCCACTTCTCCAGCTCTTCCACACAGTGTTGGAGGAGAGCTTTCCCCGCCAAGGGAACAAAGGCTTTGGGGAGCGCAGACCCCAATCTCTGGCCGCTTCCCGCGCCAACGATGACAACAGCCGTGGTCATCCGCTAACGCCTACCTGTAATCCGCTAAGAGGCGAGAACTTCGTCGAGAATATCCGAGGCCTTTTCTTCGTCAGTCTTCTCGGCGAGCGCAAGCTCGGAAATCAGAATCTGGCGGGCTTTCGCCAGCATTCTCTTTTCTCCAGCGCTGAGACCGCGGTCCTGGTCGCGACGCCACAAATCCCTGACCACTTCGGACACTTTGATGACGTCACCTGAGGCAAGCTTTTCCAAGTTCGCTTTGTAGCGGCGTGACCAGTTCGTAGGCTCTTCGGTGAACGGTGCGCGCAAGACTTCGAAGACCTGGTCGAGGCCTTCTTGCCCGATGACGTCTCGAACACCCACAAGATCAACATTCTCCGCGGGAACCTCAATGGTGAGATCGCCCTGCTTGACGTTGAGCTTGAGGTAGCTCTTCTTTTCGCCTCGGATGGTTCGGAACTTTACTTCTGTGATGGTGGCCGCTCCGTGATGGGGGTAAACCACTGTCTCGCCAACTTCAAACAGCATTCAAGGTGTCCTTTCGCAACTTCTCATTTTACCACATCCACACGCCGCTTTTCGGGGCTCTCTGTGTGCTCTCGCACGCCTCCTCGCGACCCGCAAAGAGGGTTATTCCTAGTAGGCTCATAGCGACGTCACAGCGTGTGACATGTGGCACCCTGACCCATCAGCTTCCGGAGGAATGTCCTGTGCGACGCGGTTTCTTTGCCCCCCTCGTTCTTGCCTCCACTCTGACTCTGGGCTTGGGTGGCTGCACTCTTGGCGCCGAAATCGCCACGGATAAGGCGTACGACCCTTCCGACGGTGTCGGAGCAACCATGGGCGATGTTGCCCTGAGAAACGTGCTCCTCATCACCAACGATGACGGTGTGGCAAATCTTGTCCTGAGTATTGTCAACTCCACCGGGAACGATGTGGCGCTGCAAGTGCAATACGAGTCAGGAGCGCAACGCATCAGCGACATCCTCGAGATTGCGTCTTCTCCCCAGCTCACTCGGGTGGGCGATGACCCCACAATGAGGCTTCTGGTCAGCGGCAAAGACGTCATCGCAGGCGCGCTCGTTCCCCTGTATTTCCAATACGCTGACGTTCCCGGCGAACTCCTGTTCGTCCCTGTTCTCGATGGGTCGATGCCCCAGTACGAGCTGTTGGTCCCCTAAGCTTCGAAACGGTATCCCAGGCCGCGAACCGTCACAATCATCACCGGCTCCGAAGGCGTGAGTTCAACCTTAGATCGCACCCGCTTGATATGAACATCGAGAGTTTTCGTATCGCCGAAATAATCTGATCCCCACACTCTGTCGATGATCTGACCCCGGGTGAGCACACGCCCCGCATTCGTCATGAGAAGCTCCAGCAACTCAAACTCTTTCAGAGGAAAAGACACCGCTTGGCCTCGCACCGAAACCTGGTGGCGATCAGTGTCAACAGAGATTCCGTGATATTCGATAATGCCCCCCTCGGATTCTGGGTCACCGGCACGTCTGCGAAGGACGGCCCGAATTCGCGCCAAGAGCTCGCGGGAAGAATACGGCTTGGTGACGTAGTCATCAGCGCCAAGCTCTAAGCCCACGACAATGTCCACTTCGTCATCTTTGGCACTCAACATAATGATGGGGAGCGAAGATTTTTGTCGAATTGCTCGACATACTTCCGTCCCCGACATCCCCGGCAACATGAGATCCAGCAGCATCAAGTCGGGGGGCTCGTCCTCGAATACCTCAAGAGCCCTAAGCCCGTTATCCGCTATCGCAACGTCATACCCTTCCCGCCTCAAAAGGTACGCCAAGGGTTCACTGAGAGCTGATTCATCCTCCACAATAAGAATTGATGTCACTCGCCTTTTTCCTCCCTAGTGATGGGTTTGGCCTGAGCGCTCACGATAGGAATCTCATCGGTGGCAAGATACTCTGCGGGGCGAGGAGCAAAGGAACCTGTTGTCCTTTCTGGTTCCACCGCCTCCACCTCGCCCTCAAGAACAGCGGTACCAGGAGCTTGTCTGAGGCGAATGGTGAAAGTGGAGCCTTTTCCCAGTTGGGACCACACGCGAACCTCACCCTGATGGTTATTGACCACATGCTTCACGATGGCAAGACCTAAACCTGTCCCCCCGGTGTCACGCGAGCGAGCGGGGTCGCTTCGATAGAAGCGCTCAAATATTCGTTCCAAATCACCCTCGGTGATTCCTTGGCCCTGATCGGTAACAGACACCTCGACGACTCCACCTTTGATACTCGTTCCCACACCCACTCGAGAATTCGGCTGCGAATAGGTGATGGCGTTGCGCACAAGATTATTCATGGCACTGGTGAGAGAAGCCGCATCGCCCATCACCAGGCCCTCGCTTTGGGTAGACACCGCCACACCAATACCTGATTTCTCGGCGAGAACAGCGTTGGTCAAGATTGCCTGCTCGACCACGCGGTCAATCGACACGACCTTGGGGTCATGGATGGTCCCCAGGGACTGCAGCTTGGTCAGCTCAATGATGTCACTCGTCATTTCTGCGAGCCGACGCCCTTCCCGCTCGAGGGTGAGTGCAAAAGCGCGGACCTGGTCCGGGTCATCAGCGGAATACTGCAACGCTTCGGCGAGAAGGGAGACCGCTCCAATAGGAGTCTTGAGCTCATGCGAAATATTCGCGACAAAGTCTCGACGCACTGCATCGAGGCGATACATTTCCGAGCGATCATCGGCCACCACAAGCATTAAGCGCAGCCCCAGAGGGGCGACCCGAACCAGTAAGTGCACAGGGGGGGCCGCTTTCGTTTCACCGGCCAAGACAAACTCTTCAGCGCACGGTGTGCCCTTTTTGCGGGATTCGCGCACCAGGTCAAGAACAGGCTGGTAGACCACGTCGCGGTCGTTAACAAGACCCAAAGAACGCGCGGCTTTTGCGGCCCGGAGAACACGGTTTTCCGCATCAAGCACGACCCCCGCTGCGCCAATAACCTCGAGCGCAGTGTCGACACCGTGGGGGACGGGTTGCTCCAAGACAGTTTCTGCGCGACGCTGCCAGTCCACAGCAGCCCACACCAAACCCGCGAGCACCAGGCCCATAACAATGCCGAGTCCCACGCTCCAGCCCGATGACCAGACCATTTCCATAGTTACTAGCCTACGGTGTTGCCACAGCCCCATCACGGTGCTGAAGCGCTAAACTTGGGGCACAACGGAGTGTTAATCCATATCTCACTCCGCGTTAACTTTGGTGCGACACAGTCAAAGGAGTGTGTTCGACGCCTAGCAAGGAGCATGATGCGCGAGCTTTTTCAACAGGAACTTCATGAAGTTCAAGATCGACTGGTGAATATTGCCGGACTTGTCGTGGTCTCTATTACGGATGCGGTTCTTGCGTTCAATAAATCAGACGTAACGCTCGCGGAGTCCGTCATTGCCCGCGATAGCAAAATTGACGATGCCGTCATCGAACTCGACGAGCACGCAATTGCCATTCTTGCGCGTCAGTCTCCCGTTGCCCGCGACCTTCGTATTGTGGTGAGTGCCTTACGCATCAGCGCCTCCCTCGAGCGCATGGGAGACATGTCTGAGCACATTGCTCAGCTTGCCCGGTACCGTTTCCCAGAAAAAGTTGTTCCCAAATCTATCCGCCCCATTTTTAAAGAAATGGGCGCGTTGGACATTGAGCTTGCGACCATGCTGGTCGAATTGTTGAAAACGCAAGACACCGTCATTGCGGAAAAGATTCGCGATGAGGACGACAAAGTGGACAGGTTGCACCTGTCCGTCTTTGAGACTGTCCTGAGTGAGGGATGGACTCAAGGGACGGAGACCACCGTGGATGCCACACTCGCCTCACGTTATCTAGAGCGTTTTGCCGACCACGCTGTATCCATCGCCAAGAAAATGATTTATCTCTCAACCGGTGAATGGAATCCCAGCGAGTCCTAGCCTTTCTCTCCGCCCTGAGTAGCGACGGCTGCGGCCCCAGCCGCGGCGGCCTCAGCGTCGAGGTACTTCCCCGGACCTAGGATTTTCATTTTTTCCGACAGCTCATAGACCAGCGGAATTCCCGTGGGGATATTGAGGTGCGCGATATCATCGTCTCCGATACCCTCCAGGTGCTTCACCATGCCGCGCAGGCTATTGCCGTGAGCAACGACGAGAGTTACTTTCCCCACCGCAACATCGGGGGCAATGTCAGACTCCCAGTAGGGAAGCATACGATCGATTACGATCTTGAGGGATTCTGTTTTGGGGACAAACCCTTCCAGATCGGCGTAGCGCGGGTCGCCCTGTTGCGCATATCTATCCCCGGGGTCAATCGGAGGGGGAGGAACATCAAAGCTGCGGCGCCACAATTGAAATTGTTCGTCCCCGTATTCCGACAACGTTGCGGCCTTATCTTTGCCTTGCAAAGCCCCATAATGTCGCTCATTCAGGCGCCACGAGCGCTTAACGGGGACCCACAATCGGTCGGCAGCATCCAACGCGAGGTGGGCGGTTTGGATAGCCCGAGAAAGCAGGGATGTGTGGAGAACATCGGGTAACAACCCGTGTTCCCTCAGCAACACACCGGCCCGCGCTGCCTCCTCTTGGCCTTGGGACGTAAGTCGAACATCCACCCACCCCGTGAAAAGGTTTTTTTCATTCCATTCGGACTGACCGTGACGCAAGAGGATGAGGGTATGAGACATGCATTAAGCCTACCCAGCGAGAAGGTCTACCCGAAGCGCGGACGCGGCCTTGCGGCGCCAGCATCCGGCGGGACGATGACCTCTTGGGTGGCAGCAACGCCGATTCCCTCGCTCGTGAGCACATTGGCAGGCCCGAGCGGAGCCATGCGCTTAATGAGGGCCAGAGCAATCGGTCCTAATTCCCAGTGCCAGGCTGCCCGGGTGACACGACCAACATCCTTATAACCCACGGAAATTCGGTCCCCGGGATGGGGAAGGGTGGAGGGGGTGCCGTCAAGGTGCAACAGGGTCAGACGCCTGGGGGGGTGGCCAAGATTGTGGACCTTCGCGACCGACTCTTGACCGCGATAACAGCCCTTATTCAAATGAACCGCGGTGCGCAACCAATCAAGTTCGTGGGGAAGGGACTTCTCGTCCACCTCCCAGGCAGACGGCCGTGCGGCCGCAACGGCGAGCCCGTGCCACGCCTGCTCACTAATGCGTTGGTGCGCCTCCCACCGGTGACGCTCCGACGCCTCAAACACGATGTAGCTCATGGACCACAGGTCTCCCGGATGGTCACCCGTGGCGTAGCCCAGGGAACCTTCGCGAACGGTGGGCCACGGATCATCAAACCTCGCCAGCGCAGCATCTGTGGCTCCGAGCGAACCCGGAGAGGCAGGGACCCCCACAATCAGATCCTGCTCGCGAGACGTGACCTCCACATCCATCCGGAATTTCATCGACCGCAACCACCCGGCGACCCCATCCCGATGACCAGGCTCACATAGCAGCCACGTGGTCGCACCATCATCGGTAACAAGAAAAGAATGCTCAATCCTGCCCTGGGGGCTCAAAATCAACGATTCCGTCGTCACTCCCGGGGCGAGGTCCAAAAGATTCTGGGAAACAAGGCTGTTGAGCCACGTCAATCGATCCGGTCCGACCACGGTGACGAGACCACGATCGGAAGCGTCTAGCCATGCTGAACCTGCGAGAAACGCGCGTTGGAGAGCAAAAACATCTCCCGCTCCAGACTCACCTGCGAAACGCTCAGGATGACCGGAATTCATTGTTTCAGCGCTGGCCCTTGAAAAGGTTCAGCAAAACGATGCCAGAAACCCACGCTATGGCTAACGCAGCGAGAACGAGGAGACCAAGGAAGAAGATTTCAATGGCGAGGAGCATGGTTCTAGTCTACGACGCTGAGCACAACAAAGGCCACGGCAAAAAGTGCTGTTATCAGCACATTCCCCGTGAGAGCAAGAGACAGTCGAGAAACCAAGCCCTCAGGACGATAAAACGCAACCTGCAACACGAAAGCGACGACAACAGCGATAGCCAGAACCCCGATGAGGCCCGAAGGGAAATCCTGCGGGGGCATAAGTATGGCCACGAGAGTGGCGCCACAGGCCATGACCGCCCACGAGGGAACAACGTTGGTGATCACAGGTGCCATCCTTCCATGGTAGGGCGCGGGTAGACTGTGGGAACCGTTACAGCCAAAATCGAGGTGAAACACCGTGGCAACGATTCTTGCGTTGAGTTCTGAAGAAGCTTCATACGTCCTCCCCGCTCTCACACTGCTGAGCCATCGGGTTCGCACCATCCCGGCTGAGCCCGCATCACTGGTGAGCGCTCCCGACTCTGATGTCGTCCTTGTTGATGCCAGAAGTGACCTCGCCGCGGCTAAAGCATTGTGTCGAATCCTCACCACCACAGGGCTCTCTGCGGCACTTTTAGTTGTGGTGAATGAATCAGGCATGCCCGCGCTCACCGCGGAGTGGGGCTTTGATGACGCGGTCCTCACTAGCGCCGGGCCCGGCGAAGTGGACGCGAGAATCCGACTCCTCACCACTCGAGAAAGTGCTGTGGGTAACGACCACATGATTTCTGCCTCTGGCGTGACCATTGACGAGGTGAGCTATCAGGCTAAGGCCAACGGACGAATTTTGGACCTAACGTTCAAAGAATTTGAGCTCCTGCGTTTCCTCGCTGGCCACCCCCAGAGAGTATTCACGCGCGAGCAACTGCTGAGCGAGGTATGGGGGTACGACTACTTCGGCGGAACCCGCACCGTCGACGTCCACGTCAGGCGACTTCGCGCAAAACTTGGAGACATGGAGTCCCTCATTGGAACCGTGCGCAACGTGGGCTACCGCTTCACTGTCGCGGAGGCCTCCGACGAGGTCAAAAACATGGAGGGTGCCCCGTCGAAAGCGCCGCGGCCGTCCTCGTCGTAACCTGCTGTTTCCCCAGCAGCGTGTCTCCTCCTCCTAAGTAATGCCACAATGTCCCCCATGGATGAGATTCGCCCGGAATATGATGTTGCAGGTGGCGTGAGCGGAGACTTCGGCGAAGATTTTGATGAAACTATTCCTCCGGGGAGCGAAGACCTTCCCCCCGAACGCTTTCTTGATCGCGAACTGAGTTGGCTCGCGTTCAACCAGCGGGTGCTCGAACTTGCTGAAGACCCCCTTGTCCCGCTGCTAGAACGCGTCAACTTCCTCGCAATTTTTGCCAGCAACCTCGATGAGTTTTTTATGGTTCGGGTGGCCGGCCTCAAGCGCCGGATCGTGACCGGTATCGCGGTGCCGACCAATGTCGGGCGTCCCCCGCACCAGGTGTTAGAAGACATTTCTGACATGGCACATACTTTGCAGGAGCGTCACGCCAGAGCTTTCCACGATCTCGTCAAACCAGAGCTTGATGCCGCAGATATTCACATCGAGGCCTGGAGCGACCTTGGCGAGGCCGATCGTGAACGGCTCGACGAACTTTTTAGCGAACAGATTTTTCCCGTCCTCATGCCACTGGCGGTGGACCCCGCTCACCCGTTCCCCTATATTTCGGGCTTATCGCTTAACCTTTCCGTGCGAATTCGTAACCCTAAGACCCAGAGCACCCAATTTGCCCGTCTCAAAGTTCCCCGAATCCTCTCGCGGTTCATTGCACTGCCCGACGATGCCAGCGGTCGCGAACGATATATCCCCATTGAGGACCTCATCTCCAACCACGTGCAGGAGTTGTTTCCAGGGATGGAGGTTCTCGAGCACCACGAATTCCGGGTAACGCGCAACGAAGACGTGGAAGTGGATGAGGATGAGAGCGAGAACCTGATCCAGGCACTCGAGAGGGAGTTGCTGCGCCGGCGGTTTGGCCCGCCCATTCGGCTTGAAATCACCGATGACATGGACGATGTCACCCTGGAATTGTTAGTGGGAGAGCTGGGTATTACCAGCCGCGAGGTGTATCGGCTCCCGGCGCCACTGGGTCTCAACGGCCTCTTTGAAATCAGTGCAATCGAGAGGCCCACGCTCAAATACCCTCCCCACGTTCCTGTCACCTCCACTCAGCTTCTGCCTTCAGAGCCGACAGAAGAACCTGATATTTTTCGCTCGATTCGTAACGGTGACATCCTTGTTCATCACCCCTATGAGTCGTTTGCCACTAGTGTCCAAGCGTTCTTTGAGCAGGCTGCGAGGGACCCCCACGTGCTGGCCATCAAACAGACCCTCTACCGCACGAGCGGCGACAGTCCCATCATCGAGTCTCTGATTCGGGCGGCGGAGGCGGGTAAATCGGTCCTCGCCCTGGTTGAAGTTAAGGCACGATTTGATGAGCAAGCCAATATTTCTTGGGCAAGAAAGCTTGAAAAGGCCGGCGTCCACGTGGTCTATGGATTGGTGGGGCTCAAAACCCACTGCAAGCTCACCGTGATTATTCGCCAGGAATCCGATGGCACTTTGGGCCACTACTCTCATGTGGGAACCGGAAACTACAACCCCAAAACGAGTCGGGTGTATGAGGACTACGGGTATTTCACGGCAGACAAGCAAGTCGGCAAGGAACTCACCCGGCTGTTCAACGAGCTCTCGGGCTACGCCA
>Ga0209284_10004711_pt1 | contig 14969 bp, 13 predicted proteins | sample FRY03_FD_187211 | JGI IMG/M metagenome (GOLD analysis project Ga0209284, IMG submission 187211) | Freshwater microbial communities from Lake Fryxell liftoff mats and glacier meltwater in Antarctica - FRY-03 (SPAdes) (version 2) | ecosystem: Environmental > Aquatic > Freshwater > Ice > Glacier... | reverse complement strand
TTCTAAAAAATGTATGTTATATTGAACATACTAGACATAGATCTGTTGATAATTTTTTAACTAACTTAATCTCTGGTTTAATTGCTTATAGTTTTATGCCTAAAAAACCATCAATAAAAATTGCTAACATGCTACCAAATATTGGTGTAAATTAAATCGAACTCACGTTAATTATGAATTTAAACTTCGTTGTGTAAAAGAGGTTTTAAAACATCATCAGACAGTAAAACCTGTTTCAGAATTAAATGGTTTTCTGATTTTTTAAATTAAAACTTGACGTCACTGCGAGGCACGAAGCAGTCTCATTAAAAAGAGTAAAGGTTTATTAAGGTGAGATTGCTTCGTTCTTCGCAAAGACGGTAGTTAGGATGTTTTTATAATTCTAATACTTTTTGCTTGATCAACCCTTCGACACCGCTCAGGATGCTTTCAAAAAATCAAGACTCACTTTTATTTTTTGAGTTTTCTACTTTCTACTTCACTACCGAATCCAGACCGCAAGCTCTTTGGATTCTTGCCGTTCCATAGAAATTGAATTCTAACAAAAAATTAAATAGGTCGTTTTTAGATGCTGACTTTATTTATGCTATTCTACTTTATAAATTAAAACGGAATGTCATTTCGATGGAACGAAGAATGAACGACGAAAAATATGCAAATGGAGTATTGCTTCCCGATGCATCTCGTTTAACGAAGCTAGGTGTTTTTGTAAGAAAAACATCGTTAGACTAAATCCCACAATTATTAAATGTACTTAATTATTCAAAATAATTAAATTTACACACAGCAATGTACAGTATTTAATTATATTTGTACATTAAACTATGCATTATGGAGGATTTATTTAGAAGATATCGTAAAAAAGTACAGTATATAGATACTAATTTTATTAGAAGTTTTATTCATGATGTCAATTGGAATGCAAGATTAATAGGCATCAAAGGTGCTAGAGGTGTAGGGAAAACAACGCTTCTTTTACAATACATGAAGCTTAATTACAGTGCAAACTTGGATGAGTCGTTGTATGTAAGTTTAGATTCATTTGGTTTTAAGGAAAAAACATTAGTTGATTTGGCAGATGAATTTGTTAGAAATGGAGGTAAATACCTGTTTTTAGATGAGGTGCATAAATATGCCAATTGGGCACAAGAATTAAAAAATATTTATGACGACCACGCGGAGTTAAAAGTAGTGTTTACAGGTTCTTCCTTGTTAGAAATATTAAATTCTCGTGCGGATTTGAGTCGCAGAGCGATTGTTTATCACATGCAAGGGCTATCCTTTAGAGAGTATCTTGAGCTTGAAACAGGTGAGAAATTTGATAAAATAACATTAGAAGATATTTTAAAAAATCATTTAAAAATTGCCAGTTCAATTACCAGTAAAGTAAAACCATTTCGCTATTTCGAGCGTTATTTGAAACAAGGGTATTATCCATTCTATAAAGAAGAGCCTGATCTGTATGAACAACGAATAGAAGAGATTATTAATATGATGCTCGAAATTGAACTTCCTTTATTACGAGGTGTTGATATCGGATTAGTTCCAAAAATAAAACAGTTATTGTCCATAATTTCAGAGTCGGTTCCTTTTATACCCAATGTGGCTGCTTTAAGTCAGAAAATGGGAACGCATAGAACTACTTTGATGACTTATTTGCACTATTTGGAAGAAGTAGGGTTGACAATTAATTTACAAAAAGAAGCTAAAGGAAGTGTGAAATTACAAAAACCAGCTAAGATTTATTTAGAAAACACGAATTTAATGTTTGCACTTTCTCCAGCAAATGCTAATATTGGCAATGCCAGAGAAACTTTTTTTGCCAATCAATTGGGGTATAAAAATAAGCTGAGCTATCACGAAAAAACAGATTTTTTGGTAAATAATAAGTACGCTTTCGAAATTGGTGGAAAAGATAAATCTAAAAAACAGCTTGAAGGTTTAGAAAATGCATTTATAGCAGCCGATGCTATTGAATTAGGATACCAAAACAAAATACCTCTGTGGCTTTTTGGTTTTTTGTATTAATAAGGAAACATAGATATAAATGTATAAAAACGTATTCAAAATACGTCTAGATTTTATAACTGCCTTAATTGGATTTATTTTTCTATAATGCTACTTTCTATTTCACTATCGAATCCAGACCGCAAGCTCTTTGGATTCTTGCCGTTTTATAGAAATTGAATTCTAACAAAAAATAAAATAGGTCGTTTTTAGATGCTGACTTTATTTTATCCATACGGTAAGCAATAGAATTTTGAATAAAACATTGATTCTAAAATCAACCCCTGTGATCCCAAGAAATAATGAACGTTGATATGGAAGTGCGGTGCGCAGCACTACGCATGAAATATCAAAAGAGAATGGTGCGAAGCAATTTCATAGGGATTATCTTGATTTTTTTTTGCTCCGAACTTACATTCGAAATGTATCAAGACAAAAGATGAGTAATCATTTTTTATAATGCTACTTTCTACTTCACTATCGAATCCAGACCGCAAGCTCTTTGGATTCTTGCCGTTTTATAGAAATTGAATTCTAACAAAAAATAAAAGTATGTAGGGCTTAGATTCTGACTAAACCTCAATGTCATTTCAACAGAACGAAATATGAACGACGTAGCCTGCCCTGCCGCAGGAAGAAAATCTTATGATTTAAATTCAATACAAAAAAAATATTATCTTTAGCTAAACATTTTACTTATTGTTAAGTGTTTAGTATAAACCAAATAAAATATCAAATTATGGATTTAAAAAAATCAGTACTGAATCTTCTTTTATGCTTAGTATTGTCACCAATCGTTATTTACATTATTTTAGGAATAGCCAAATTGGCTGGTTCTACTTATGAGATGTCTAATGGTGAAACGTTTATTATATGGCTTCTAATGGCTATTGTTATCAGACTATCAATCACGCAGAAGGATTGATAAACTTTAAATGTCAGCAAGACCAAAGTAGTAGAAATAAAAAAACCCTTTAAAAACAAACGTTTCTAAAGGGTTTTAATACTTATATGGAGTAATGAAGGATTATAGATCCCCCATCGAAACCGCTACTGCAAATACAATCCTACGCACACTGCGTGCATTTGTTTTTATTGGAAAATAGGTCCCTTTTTTCACTCCTAATTTGTAGATGAATTGCAGAAAATTAAATTTCCTAAAAAGTAAGAAACCTAGTGATATAATTTAATTAGGAAAAGTTGGGGTATAAAAAAATTCCACTATTCCTAGTAGAGTTTTACTTTGGTGGCAATGTGAGATTATAGATCCCCTATCGAAACCGCTGCTGCAAATACAATCCTTATGAGCTTTGCTCATGTAGTCTTTTTGGAAAATACCAGAAGGGAGTCTAAAAAAATATAGAAGGGAGTCACTTCCTGCCTTATGCAGGCAGGCGTGCATCCCTCAAAGACCGCTGCTGCAAATACAATCCTTATGAGCTTTGCTCATGTAGTCTTTTTGGAAAATACCAGAAGGGAGTCAAAAAAATATAGAAGGGAGTCACTTCCTGCCTTATGCAGGCAGGCGTGCATCCCTCAAAGACCGCTGCTGCAAATACAATCCTTATGAGCTTTGCTCATGTAGTCTTTTTTGTTTTTAAAAAATTATAAAGCAAGCTTCTAATTTTTTAAAAACAAAAAATCCTGCCGAAAATTCGACAGGATTGTGATTGGTGTGGGCAATGAGGGATTCGAACCCCCGACCCTCTCGGTGTAAACGAGATGCTCTGAACCAACTGAGCTAATTGCCCTTAGCGGATGCAAATATATATTGGATTTTAAATTCTACAAAGAAAAAATGAATTTATTTTTAAATTATTTCAGCAACCACAAACGTACTCCCTCCAATATAAATGGTATCTTCTTGATTTGCATTTAGTAAGGCACTCTTATATGCTTTTTTTACGGAGGTATATTTTTTTCCAAATAAATTAAAAAAAGCAGCTTTTTCTTGTAAAATAGCTTCCGACAATCCTCTTGGGATATCTGGTTTGCAAAAATAATAAGTTGCTTCATTGGGAAACATAGGTAAAATATCTTCTAACTTTTTATCCGAAACAACTCCTAACACAAAATGTAACTTTTTATAGTTTTCTTTTTTTAGCTGATTTAAAACAATTTTTAAACCCTCTGTATTATGAGCTGTATCACAAATAACTTTGGGATTTTCTTGTAAAATCTGCCATCTTCCTTTTAGACCTGTGTTTTTTACAACATGTAACAATCCGTCAAAAATGTGTTTTTGAGAAATTGAAAAGCCTTTTAATTGCCGGATAGCTGCAACCACCGTTTTTGTATTTGATTTTTGATAATCACCCAACAAATCTGATTTGTAATCTTGTGGGTCATCAGAAGCAAAAGAAATTTTAGAAGTACATTCTTTTGCTTTATTTAAAAAGACACTTTTAACTTCAGATTGCTCCTCTCCTATAATTACTGGAATATTGTTTTTTATAATTCCTGCTTTTTCATAAGCGATTTCAGGTAATGTTTCTCCTAAAAACTGAGTGTGATCTAACCCAATATTCGTAATCACAGAAATTTCTGGAGTGATGATGTTTGTAGAATCTAATCGACCTCCTAAACCTACTTCTATAATGGCAATATCTACTTTTTCATCCCCAAAGTAATCAAAAGCCAAACCAACCGTCATTTCAAAAAATGACAGTTTTTGTCTTTCTAAAAAATCTTTATGTGCATCTATAAATGATTTGACTTTTCTTTTCGGAATTTCATCACCATTAATTTTTATTCTCTCTGTAAAGCTCTTTAAATGTGGCGAAGTATACAAACCCACTTTATAGCCAGCTTCTTGCAAAATAGAGGCTAACATATGCGATGTAGAACCTTTTCCGTTTGTACCACCAACATGAATGGATTTAAATTTTCTCTCTGGAAAATTCAATTCTTTTGAGAATGCTAAAATATTAGTTAAATCTTTTTTGAATGCAATTTCACCCTCTCTTTGAAACATTGGTAATTGCGCAAACATCCAATCTAAAGTTTGTTGATATGTCATAAAATTCTAAAATAACTTAATGAAATTCCTGGTTTTCCTGAAGTAAAATCAGACAAGCAAAGAAATGGCAGAAAAAGATAAAAAGCAATGAAAGAACAAAGAATTAAAAACCTTTTTTCTATTCAAAATAATTTAAAGTTGCATGCCCATTATCTTTCAAGAATTGATCTTTTTTCATTAATCTAATATCTGATTTCATCATGTCTTTTACCAATGAAGCTAAATCATGCTCCGGAATCCAACCTAGTTTTGTATTCGCTTTTGTTGGATCACCAATAAGCAAATCTACTTCTGTAGGTCTGAAATATTTTGGATCTACAGCTAGCACTTCCTTGCCGATGGCAGGATATTCGTTTTTCGTTGTCTGCTGCTCGTTGTTTGGATGCACACTGCTATCATACTTTTGTGTATCAATACGATCAATAATACCCACTTCATTCACTCCTTTTCCTTCAAAACGAAGCGTAATACCCACTTCTGCAAAACTCATACGTACAAACTCTCTAACTGGTGTAGTCGTTCCTGTTGCAATTACCCAATCTTCAGCTTCGTCTGCTTGTAAAATCATCCACATCATACGCACATAATCTTTGGCATGACCCCAATCACGCTTTGCATCTAAATTACCTAAATACAATTTATCTTGTAAGCCTAAAGCTATTCTAGAAGTTGCTCTTGTTATTTTACGCGTTACAAAAGTTTCACCTCTTAAAGGTGATTCATGATTAAATAAAATTCCGTTACACGCATACATTCCATAAGCTTCTCTGTAATTTACAGTAATCCAATAAGCGTACATTTTTGCAACTGCATAAGGTGAACGCGGATAGAAAGGAGTCGTTTCAGACTGCGGCACTTCTTGCACTTTACCATACAATTCTGAGGTTGACGCTTGATAAATTCTAATCTTTTTTTCTAATCCTAATAAACGAACTGCATCAAGGATACGTAATGTTCCTAAACCATCTGCATTTCCAGTATATTCTGGGATTTCAAAAGAAACAGCAACATGACTCATTGCTGCTAAATTATAAATTTCGTCTGGCTGAATTTCTTTTATTAAACGAGTAATGTTTGTGCTATCGGTCATATCACCATAATGCAAAAAGAAATTACGGTTATCTACATGCGGGTCTTGATACAAATGATCTATTCTATCTGTATTAAACAAAGAGGATCGTCTCTTCATTCCGTGGACTTCATACCCTTTTTTTAATAAAAATTCACTTAAATACGCTCCGTCTTGTCCTGTTACTCCTGTAATGAATGCTACTTTTCGTTCTTTCATAATTTTTTTTATTCGTTGTTCGTTGGACGTTGTTCGATAAACGATGAACGGTAATCGTTAGACGACCACCCTACATTTTAACCTCTTTTATATTTTCTATATGCTCTAAAAACCAAGCATATGTTTTTTCAATACCTTCTTGTAATTCTGTTGAATATTCCCAACCAAATGCTTTCATCTTAGAAACATCTAGTAATTTTCTCGGAGTTCCATCTGGTTTTGTTGTGTCCCAAATAATCTCACCTTGATGTCCAACAATTTTTTGAATGGTTTCTGCCAATTCTTTAATGGTAATATCTTTTCCGGTACCTACATTGTATAAGTACTCTGGTAATCTGTTTTCTAAAGCAAACACAACAGCATCTGCCATATCATCAACAAACATAAACTCTCTCATTGGCGTGCCACTTCCCCATAATTTTACCGGCTCACTATTCAATTTTGCCTCATGAAACTTGCGAATCATTGCTGGTAAAACATGTGAAGTCTCTAAATCAAAATTGTCAAAAGACCCGTATAAATTGGTTGGCATTAAACTTACATAATCCTTTTGATATTGATTTCTAATGGCTTGACAAGATTTTACACCCGTAATTTTAGCAATTGCATACCATTCATTGGTTGGTTCTAAAGAAGTTGTTAATAAATATTCTTCTTTTAGTGGTTGTGACGCCAATTTTGGATAGATGCAAGAACTCCCTAAAAAGATAAATTTATCTATTCCTAATTGTAAGGCACTATCAATCAAACTATTTTGAATTTGCATATTCTCCATCAAAAACTTATAGGGATGACTCATATTTGCTAGAATACCTCCAACTTTTGCTGCTGAATCAATAATAACTGATGGATTTTCGTTTTGTAGAAAATTAAAAACATCATTACTTTTTTTTAAATCTAACTCTTCACTTGACCTTCCTATTAAATTTGTGTATCCTTTTTTTTCTAAAGCTCTCCAAATAGCAGACCCTACCATACCTCTATGACCTGCGATATATATTTTTGTTTTCTTATTCATTATTTTATAAATATTATTTTCCGATTTGATAATATTCAAATCCTTTTTCTTTTAAATTAAAAACATTGTATTGATTTCTTCCATCAAAAATGATTGGTGAATTTAATTTTAATTTAATTTCTTCAAAATCCGGAGAACGAAATTCTTTCCATTCTGTCATTAAAATTAAGGCATCAGCATTCTCTAAAACTTGATATTTAGAATCACAATAGGTGATGTTTTCTAACTCTTTTAAGTAAAATTCTTTGGCTGTTGCTATTGCTTTTGGATCATAGACTTTAATTTTTGCTCCTTTATTTAGTAATTCTTTAATAACATAAATTGACGGAGCTTCACGCACATCGTCTGTTCCTGGCTTGAAAGACAAGCCCCATAAAGCAAAAGTTTTACCACTTAAATCTTCGCCAAACCTATGGATTACTTTTTGGGCGATAATCAATTTTTGAGCATCATTAACCGCTTCAACAGATGCTATTAATTTTGCTGTATACCCATGTTCTTTAGCAATTTTATGCAATGCTTTTACATCTTTTGGAAAACAAGAACCTCCATAACCCGCTCCTGGGTAAATAAAATTATATCCTATTCTACTATCAGAACCAATACCTATTCGTACTTTATTAGCATCTGCACCAACCTTTTCGCAAATATTCGCAATTTCATTTATAAATGAAATTTTAGTTGCCAACATTGCATTTGCCGCATATTTTGTCATTTCTGCAGAACGAATATCCATTCTTATAAAACGATCATGAGTTCTAAAAAAAGGGGAATATAATTGCTCCATTTTATGAAAAGCAACTTCAGAATCTGCACCAATCACAATTCTGTCTGGTTTCATAAAATCAGCGATAGCGGTACCTTCTTTTAAAAATTCTGGATTGGAAACTACATGAAATGTTACATCAACTTTTCGATACTCTAATTCTGTTTGTATAATTTCTTTTACTTTATCTGCAGTACCAATAGGAACCGTAGATTTATTTACAATTATTGTGTGTTTATCTATAGTTTGCCCTATTTGTTTTGAAGCTTCGTAAAAATATTTTAAATCAACATCACCATCTTCCTTCATTGGCGTACCAACAGCTATAAAAATAATTTCGGTCTTTGAATTGAATTCTTTTAAACTGGTGCTAAAAAATAATGTCTTATTTAAATTTTTTAAAACAAGATTATCGAGTCCAGGCTCAAAAATTGGGATAATTCCTTTATTTAAATTATTAATTTTATGCTCATCAACATCTACACAAGTAACATTGTTACCCATTTCTGCAAAACAAGTTCCCACTGTTAAGCCCACATAACCACTACCAATAACAGTAATATTCAATCTAATTTTCTTTAGTTTTTAAATTCTCTTTTTCTTGAACTTCTTTTCTTAAGCCACTGCTTGAAAAACGATGTTCTCTTTTATTAAAATACAACTCAATGCCTTTTTCTTCACAATATTTTCGTCCTGAAAATTGCTTGCTTGCATATTCATCGCCAATAACTCTTACATCAATTTTAAAAGAACGTAAAATGTCTTCTAAATCTTGTTCTGTAGCATACGGTACAATTTCATCAACAAATTTGCATCCTTTTAATTGTATGTAACGCTCTACGACAGATTGAACTGGTCTATTTTTTTCTGGTCTATCTATTGTTGGATCTGTTTGCAAACCACAAATTAAATAATCGCATTGACGTTTTGCATCTTCTAACATTGTTATATGGCCCGCATGCAACAAATCAAACGTACTAAAAGTAACACCTATTTTCATGAATTTATTGTTTATTTAACAACCAAGATGATGATTGAATTTTATCTCCTAAACCATCTATTAATTGAATTTTTAATTCTGTACAAGTTGGGGCTTCCGGAATTGAATTATTATTTTGGTCTCCACCATTTGCGAATCCTAAATCATAATCTTGTCCGAAATTTTCATAAATAAAACGAATAGATTCACAAACCGTTCTATCTTTATCAATAGAAATAAATGCTTTATCTACAGCTTTTATGTTCTGAACAATAAACAACCTTTCTTCTTCTTTTTGAAATTCTTTAGAGCCTTTTAATTCTCGTTGAAAATCGCTATTCACAATCACAAACAATTCATCTGCTAAAGCCTTCGCATTGTTAAAGTATTCAAGATGCCCTTTATGAATTGGATTAAAATATCCTGAGACTATAATTGCCTTTTTTTTCATTATTTGTTTTTTTCAAATATAAATTTAAATAGTTAACAAAAAAAATATTCCTTCTAAAATACACTGTGATTTGGCGCTATTTGAAGAATAATATTGACTACATTTTCTTAATCTTCTTTAGAAAATTACACATTTGTGAGGTCTATTTTTACTGAAATAAGTGATTACTTCGTCAAAGAGAATTTATAAATAATTGTACCTGTTTGATTTGCTGGCGCTTTTTCATCTGCATTCCAAGTAGTTTTAAGAGCAGCTTCTTTTGCCAGTTTTAACAAGCAAGCAGCCGTATTTGTAGAGCCTTTTACGCCTGCAATTGCGCTAATTACTTTTCCCTTTTTATCAACCATAATTCTTACAACAACAATTCCTTCTTCTTGACAATCTGTCTGTTCTATTGGTTTTAAAAATGCTTTTCTTCCTGCAAGATTGTAGTTTCCTCCTAAACTAGTTCCTTCATTTCCATAATAATTATTAGAATTAGGATCGCCATTTTCATTTCCTTTTACACCTTCTTTTTTGTCATCTCCTTCTCCTTTCGGATTTCCAATAGAAGAATTTCCATTTAACAAACTATTTAAAGCATCTGTAGTTTCTTTTGATGGTTTTGGCTTTTCTTTTGGCACTTCCTTTTTAACAACTTCTTTTACTGGGACTGTTTTTACTTCTTTTTTCTCTACTACAGTAATCTCTTTTGATGTTTCATCAGTAATAACCTCTTCTTTGACAGGTGCTTTCGGGGTTACTTTTGCCTCTTCTACAACTTCTTCTTTTTCAACCACTTCAGGAGTTGAAACTTTTTTAGTGTTTTCTATAGGTTCTCCACTTCCAAAATCTGCATCGCCAAAGTTTATTGCCAAACCATATTCTTCTGGAGGATCTAAATATTTTAGTCCATAATTAAAAATAGCAAACAACATCAGCAACAATATAATTGCTGTAATAGCTGTTGATTTTCGTTTGTGTTTGGTATCTAAAACTGACATTTTTATTGTTTATACCTACAAGGTTTTTGAAACCTTACAGGATGTTTTTTATTTGCCTTTTACTGCTAAAATCATTTTTATTTTATTCTTGTTTGCAATATCTATTACTTGCATCACATTTTTATAGGGCGCTTCTTTATCGCCTCTAATTACAATTGTTTTCTTTTTGTCTGAACCTACACTTTTTAAAATTTCACTTTCTAATTCTGATGCACTTACTGCTGTTTTATCAATATAAAAAAGTGACTCACTTGTAATCGTTACAGCAACTGATGCATTGTTTTCTGTTTTTCCACCTGCTTTTGGTAAAAAAACATCGATAGCACTTACAGTTACTAAAGTTGATGTAAGCATAAAAAATATCAGCAACAAAAAAACAATATCTGTCATAGATGACATATTGAATGATGGATCTACTTTATTTCTTCCTCTTAAATTCATACTTGATATTCAATGTTTAAAATTCAAAGTTTAAGATTGAGAGCAAAATATTAAAATCTTGCTTGACTATAAATAGAATTTAAAGCTCTAAACTTTGAACCTGAACCTTTTATACTGGCTCGTTTAATAAATCTAAAAACTCAACAGACTTCGCTTCCATTTGATACACTATCTTATTAGTTCTTACCACTAAATGATTGTATGTAATGTACGCAATAATACCTACAATTAGACCTGCAACTGTGGTTGTCATTGCTGTGTACAGTCCGTCAGAAAGCAATTTAATATCAATTTGACCACCTGCATTTGCGATTGCATGTATGGCAACAATCATTCCGATTACGGTTCCTAAAAACCCAATCATTGGCGCAACTCCTGCAATTGTTGCTAACACACTTACGTTTTTTTCTAGTTGATAAATTTCTAATTTACCCGCTGTTTCAATTGCTGTATTAATATCATCTAAAGGCTTCCCTATTCTAGAAATTCCTTTACCTATTAATCTTGCAGTGGGTGTATCTGTACTTTTACATAAAGCATTCGCCGATTCTAACTTCCCATTAGAAACGTAATCTTTAATCTGATTCATAAAATCCTTATCGACTTTTGATGCTGATTTAATAGCAAAAAAACGTTCGAAATAAATATATAACGCCAAAGCTAATAGCACAAAAAGAATGGCAATTATAATTTGTCCGCCCAAACCACCATCCATAATTAAATTATAGATAGAAAGTGTTTTTTCTTCGGAAACAACTTCTTCTAACAATGCTGTATTTTCTTGATAAAATGAGATCATTCAACTAATTTTTTAAGTTCTATATTTATAACGATTATTCTATTTTTAAATTGCTTCAAACAACAAAGAATTGATTTTTTATATTTCAAAAAAAATGCCATTCTGCAATAGTACAAAATGACATTTTTGATTCTTAAAATTATGAATTAAAATAGCGTTCTTGTAACCATAAATGCCGCAGAACCTACCATAAAACCAATTAATGCTAACCAAGATATTTTCTTAAAATACCAGAAAAAATCTATTTTTTCCATTCCCATTGCTACCACTCCGGCTGCTGAGCCAATAATTAACATAGATCCTCCTGTACCTGCAGAAAAGGCTATAAAATGCCATAATTCATCATCTAATCCTTCAGAGAACATTCCTAAACTTGCTGCCACTAAAGGTACATTATCTATAACTGCAGAACCAACACCTAACAACATAATTACTAAATCTGAAACTCCTTCATGATGTAACTCTGTTCCCATCATTGGTATCGTTTCTTTCAAAGTTGATGCAAAGTTGAATAAAATCCCCAAAGATTCTAAAGCAGCAACTGCCATTAAAATTCCTAAGAAAAATAAAATACTTGGCATTTCTATTTTAGATAATGATGCATGAACAGGACTGTGATGTGCACCAGACGCATGATCTTCTACTTGGTCGCCATCAATACTTGAAATAGAAAATTTCGATTTACTATAAATTTCAGCAAAAGTAGCAACTAGTGCTAAAGACAACATCATCCCTACATAAGGCGGTAAATGTGTAATCGTTTTAAAAATAGGCACAAATACAATAGCACCTAAGCCTAAATATAACATTCTTGCGCTGTGAGGACTTTTTGGTTTTTCTTCTTCTTCTACAGCATCTATTTCGCCTTTAAATGCTGGTAAAAATGAAGCAATAAATGTTGGTACGACCATACATAATAACGATGGTAATAATAAATATTCTATTAGTTTTAAAGTACTTACTTTTTTACCAATCCAAAGCATTGTGGTAGTTACATCTCCAATTGGCGACCAAGCTCCACCTGCATTTGCTGCAATAATAATTAAACCTGCAAACCAAATTCTTTCATCTCTGTTTTTAACAATTTTTTGTAAAATTGAAATCAATACAATTGTTGCAGTAAGATTATCTATAATAGCTGATAAAATAAATGCTAATATTGAAAAAATCCAAAGAATATTTTTTTTCTTCTTCGTTTTTACAAAATTTTTAATTGTAGAGAATCCATCAAAATAATCGATAATTTCTACAATCGTCATCGCCCCTAAAAGGAACACTAATATTTCTGCCGTTTTTCCTAAGTGATGTAATAGTGTTTCTTCTACCAAATGCATTTTGTCTGCATGAATCAACGAGCCAAAACCTTCAACCAAACTATGCTTACTAGAGTCAAACCATTGCGTAAAATTATCAATGCCAAGTGCCACTAGGGCCCAACAAACTGCCATCATAATTAAGGCAGGAATTAACTTATCTAACTTTATGTTGTGCTCTAAAGTAATGGCTAAATAGCCCATTACAAATACAATAATAATCACTGACTCCATACTTCTTTAATATTTAATTTATACCAATTCTTTGAGCGCAATTTCAAACGCCGTTTCACTTATTCTTGTTTTTGAAGCACTTTTAGCAAAAGATCTTTGCAATGCTTTCTTTATTGTGTTAGATGTATCTTCAAAAATAGCTTTGTCTGTCATTTCTACTTTTCTTTCCATAAAATAGGCAAATACTCTTGCCATTCCGCAATTGGAAATAAAATCAGGAATTAAACTTACTTTTTTATCTGTATCTTCCATAATTGATCCAAAGAAAATTTCTTTATCCGCAAAAGGAACATTTGCACCGCAAGAAATTACTTCTAAACCAGCATGAATCATTTGATTTATTTGCTCTTGCTTTATCAATCTTGATGCCGCACAAGGCGCAAAAATCTCACAAGGTAAACTCCAAATTCGCTCATTAATCTCCTTAAAAGGAATCATATTTTCGGTAACTAAAGTATTACCATTTTTGTTTAAAAACAACTCTTTTATTTCTTCAAAAGAAAAACCGCTTTCATTAATTACTCCACCGTCTCTATCAATAATCCCTACAACTTTTGCACCCATTTGCGCTAAATAATACGCTGCAGCAGAACCTACGTTTCCAAAACCTTGTACAATTGCTTTTTTACCAACCACAGTACCTCCATAAATATCGTAATAATGGCGCGCAGCTTCTGCAACACCATAACCGGTAATCATATCTGCTACTGTATATTTTCTGTAAACTGCAGGTGATAATTTTTCGTCTTCTATAACCTTTATAACACCGTGTCTTAATTGACCAATTCGGTTAATTTTATCTGCTTCGGTTGGTTTAAAATGACCGTTAAAAACCCCTTCTTGCGGATGCCAAACACCACTTTCTTCGGTAATCGGTATTACTTCATGAATTTCATCAACATTTAAATCGCCACCTGTTCCATAATAACTTTTTAATAAAGGGGCAACCGCTTTATACCAGCGTTCTAAAACTCCTTTTTTTCTAGGATCATGAGGATTAAAGTTAATTCCAGATTTAGCACCACCAATTGCAGGTCCAGAAACTGTGAATTTCACCTCCATTGTTTTGGCAAGTGATAAAACCTCGTTCATGTCTAAACCTTCTCTCATTCGTGTTCCACCACCGGCAGCGCCGCCTCTTAAAGAGTTTATTACGGTCCAGCCTTCTGCTTCTGTTTCAGGGTCTTTCCAGTTAAAGATTATTTCTGGTTGTTTATTTTCGTATATTTTTAATAATTCTTTCATCTTTCTATTTTAAATAAGTTAACTTTTTGCTTTGATACATTTTTCTATTTTGTGTAAAATCCCCTGCTGGGGACAAGCTAAAGTTGATTCATATTTAAATTTTTTAGATTTATAAATTACTATTCAAGTCTTACAAACTTACCATAAAAAAATGGTTGCTCAAATTTTTTTATTTAAAGCTTCGGATAAAAAACCGCTCCCGATGAATGATTTTTACGCGCACCCGTAACAGATTTTAAGCAATTAACCTGATTATCAAGTTTTAATACTCCTAAAAAGGCAAAAATAAGTGCTTCTTTAAAGTTAATGAGTTTTTTATCCGCTACTAAAATTTTAGTTTTTGAATACGATTCAATTCGTTCAATTAAAAAGGAATTAAAAACGCCTCCGCCAGTAATTAAAACTGAATTACTATTACAGATTATT
>Ga0209284_10004707_pt1 | contig 14981 bp, 18 predicted proteins | sample FRY03_FD_187211 | JGI IMG/M metagenome (GOLD analysis project Ga0209284, IMG submission 187211) | Freshwater microbial communities from Lake Fryxell liftoff mats and glacier meltwater in Antarctica - FRY-03 (SPAdes) (version 2) | ecosystem: Environmental > Aquatic > Freshwater > Ice > Glacier... | reverse complement strand
TTTATCCATCTGTGATTCATAAGCGAAAGCAGTTTGTACCGCGCCAAATCCGCGCATCGCACCGCACGGCGGATTATTTGTGTAAGCAACATAAGCATCAATCGTTGCACTTTCACATTCATATGGCCCGACCGCAAAGCATGCAGCATTGGCACAGACTGCAGGTGAAGATGATGCATAAGCACCGCCATCTAGCACAATATTTGCTTTCACATAAATAATTTTCCCTTCTTTGGAAACTCCATGTTCGTATCGCAATTTTCCGGGATGGCGATGAACATGGCCAAAGAAAGATTCTTCGCGCGAGTAAACAATTTTGACTGGTTTACCAGTTCGCATAGCTAAAAGACAGACATGTGCTTGCATTGAAAGATCTTCACGGGCACCAAATGCCCCGCCAACACCTGCCAGAGTAAGACGAACTTTCTCTGGTGGTAGTCCCAAAATCATTGCCAATTGCGCGCGATCAACATGTAACCACTGGGTAGAAATATATAGATCAATTCCGCCATCATCGGCAGGGATGGCTAAGCCAGATTCTGGGCCTAGCGGGGCTTGATCTTGCATTCCAACTTCATATTCACCCGTTACAACTACATCTGCCTTAATATTTTGCGGACCAAATCGAATTGGAACATGGCGCGTTATATTTCCACCTTCATGAATAATTGGCGCCATACCACTAATCGCAAAATCAGCATCCACAACAGGTTCGAGAATTTCATATTCCACTTGGATTGCCTGCGCCGCGCGTTTTGCAGTTTCGGGATGATCTGCTGCAACAATTGCAATGGCTTCTCCGTGAAAGCGAATCATATCTATTGCAAGAACGGGTTGATCGATAATTTCTAAACCATAAAGTTTTGATCCTGGTACATCATCATGAGTTAAAACTGCAGATACGCCGCTTATTTTTAAAGCTGGCGCGATATTAATTGATATAATCCGTGCATGGGCATGCGGCGAACGAAGTGTGCTAGCCCAAAGCATTCCGTCGGCCCACAAATCACTTGAAAAGGCAAAATCACCGGTAACTTTTAACGCACCATCAGGGCGCATTACGCTCTCACCAATGCCACCTAGTACCGGAGCACTTATTCGATCTCGCTGTTTTGTTGGAAGTGATGCGTTTTGGATTTCTGGTAATTTAGCCACGATCTCCCGCTTTCTCTGCCCGCGATAAAAGATTTTTACTAGCCTTTGCTGCATCCTTGGCAATTTCTTCATGCGATTTAGAAGTTAGTAGACCGTGACGAACGCGAACTTCGCCATTGACAAGTAAGGCGCTTACTTCTGCTTTCGGACCGAGTACCAGAGCTGCGATTGGATCAACAATATCTATATGGCCAATATCATCTAGTTTCCAAAGAACTAAATCAGCTAACTTTCCAACTTCAATACTTCCTAATTCGCTTTCTCGCCCTAATACTTTTGCGCCGCCGCGAGTGGCAAGAGCCAAAGCTTGGCGAGAACTCATCGCAGTTGGGCCATCTTTGAGTCTTGCCCAAAGGGCCGCGGATCGCACCTCGGTAAGTAGCTCACCGCTTTCATTACTGGCAGCGCCATCTACACCCAGCCCAACCGGAACACCGGCTTTTACAAGTTTTTGAACGCTTGCAATACCAGCGCCAAGTCGGGCATTAGAGGACGGGCAATGTGCGACCGAAGTTTTAGTTTTTCCAAACTTTGCAATTGCCAGATCATCTAGGTGTACCGCGTGAGCCATCCAGACATCCGAACCCAACCAACCTAAGGATTCAACATAATCGGTTGGCGAACAAGCGAATTTTTCCTGACAGTAGGCTTCTTCATCAATTGTTTCTGCCAGATGTGTATGTAACCGCACCTTATGTTTACGGGCAAGGGTTGCTGCTTCTCGCATTAGATCGGCAGTTACGCTAAATGGCGAACATGGGGCGATACCAATTTTCACCATCGCGTCCCTTGCCGGATTATGAAAACGATTAATTGCATCTTCACTCGCAATTAAAATTTGATCGCGATCTTCAACCACGTTATCGGGTGGCAATCCACCTTTAGATCTGCCCAAATCCATAGAACCTCGCGTTGGGTGAAAGCGAATACCAAGTTCTTGCGCCGCTGAAATTTCGGCGCCTAAGCAATCACCGCCCTCTTTTGGAAAAAGATAATGATGATCGGATGCGTATGTGCAACCAGAGAGCAATAAGGAAGCCAGCGCGCCCTGTGCAGCGGCGAAAGTAATTTCAGCATCTACATGGCCCCAAATCGGGTAGAGCTCGACTAACCATTCAAAGAGCGTGGATTCGGTGGCAATTCCGCGAGTGGCCCACTGATATAGATGATGGTGGGTATTTATAAAACCGGGAGTAAGTAAACACCCAGAACCATCGATGCGGGCAAACTTTGAATATGTATCTGGGATTTGCCCAGAGCCAATTGCAACAATTAGATTTCCATCGACTGCCACCCAACCTGATGTAATTTCGCGATCATTGGCATCCAAGGTAGCGATGTAATCACTAGTAATGAGAGTTTGACTCATCCATTACCCTCGCGCTGCAGCTAATCGAACAGCATCCATTATTTTCGAATACCCTGTACAACGGCAAAGATTTCCAGCTAGGGCTTCGCGAATTTCGCTATCAGTTGGATTGGGATTTGATTCCAAAAGATCCACAGTTGCAATGATTAAACCAGGTGTGCAAAACCCACATTGAACAGCGCCGGCATCAAGATAGGCCTGTTGCACAGGATGCAAATCTTTTTCACCGGCTAACCCTTCTACTGTAATAATTTTTGCGCCTTCGACTTGTCCGGCGCCAACTAAACATGCACAGACCAGAACGTCATTTAACATTACCGAACAGGAACCACATTCACCTTGTTCGCACGCATTTTTTGCACCCGGCAGTCCCATACGTTCGCGAAGAACATAGAGCAGACTCTCCCCTGGCCAGATATCATCAATTACTTGTTCTTCACCATTTACAGTACAAGTCAGACGCATCATGGCCTCCCCATTTTCATCTCTGATGTTTTTTGCCAAGACCATTTCAAACAACGCGCAGAAACAACCGAAAGCGTATGTCTGCGATAAGCCGCAGTTCCGCGCACATCATCAATCGGTTTTGCTGCCGCTGCAACTAGGCCACCAAATTCCTTCATAACAACAACAGAGACCGGAGTGTATGAATCCCAATCCAAATTCTCGGCAGCATATTTTTCTGCCTCATATGCGCGAAGTGGTGTTGGACCCGCAGATCCAATTCCGGTACCAACGCTTTGTGCTGAAGCATCAATTGCAATTCCAAAGGATGTAACTGCAATAACCATGGCATTTCGTGTTCCAATTTTAGAAAATTCTTGCCCGCCTTTAGCTTTTGGAATCAAAATACTTATAATTATTTCATCAGGCTGCAATGCGCTCTTCTTTGGGCCTAAATAAAACCCATTGATATCAATAGCGCGCCGTCCTGTTATGTTTGCCACAATAACGCTTGCACCAGTTGCCAAAAGTGCTGGGTGGGCATCCCCCGCTGGAGATGCCGAACCCAAATTGCCTCCGACTCCACCTTTATTTCTAATTTGTAGCGATCCAACGGTGCGAGATGCCATAGCCAGACCGGGAAGCTCTTTAGCTAATTCCTCGTAAATACGGGTATATGTAACACCTGCTCCCAAAGATATGGAATCTCCCTCATCGCTCCAGTTAGAGAGTTCAGGCACTGCGCTTAAATCAAGAAGTACTTCGGGACGTTTACGATCAAAATTTAATTCAACCATTACATCTGTTCCACCATTGATGCAGAGCGCCTTTGGATATTCGGATTTTAATTTCAGGGCATCCTGCAGCGATTGCGGTCTAAAGAAATCCATCTCTAATTACCTACCAAGTTGGCCATGTGTACCCAGAACTCGGTGCATCATCTCGTTCGATAACCGCTTCAATTAGCCCATAAGGACGGTCGGCTGCGATAAATACTTCGCCATTATTTTCTTGGCCAAATGGTGAGAGATCAACTAGAAAGTGGTGTTTATTAGGTAACGAGAGTTTGATGGCAGCAATTGTGGGTTGCTCTTTAATGACGGCAGAGCCCATCTCAAAAAGAGTTTGCTGTAAAGAAAGACTGTAATGCTCGGCAAAAACTGAAAGCATTTTCGAACTTGCTTGCGAAAAACTTTTTCCAAAATCTATCTTCTCTAATTCATCTATCTCATGCGAGCCATGTCGCCATTTAGCACTGACCTGCGTGGCCATAATGCGATCTGTAGCATCTGGCAGCGTTGTATATTGATCGCGAATAAAATCGGTAAATTCGCTATCGCTTGTTTTCAACAGCACCAGATCTTCAAGACCAGAACTGAGAAATGCAATTTTTGAATTATTCGGTGCGCGATCTACCACAACTCGTGCCACGCGCTTCATTGAAGAATTTTTCGCAAAAGCGCGTGGATGAGGCTTGCCATCCACCATGATGCGATCCCAGAAAAATTGTTCTAGCCGAACTTCGGCGCGCTGCACATGTGCCTGAGAATCAAGAAAATGCTTAGCTAGCGTCAACCCAAATACTTCTGGCTCCATGGCTGGGTATTTCTGTGCAAAAGCAAAGACCGTGTTCTTCTGCGTATCGGTGGGTATAACCTTCTTATTAGAACCGGTTAGATGCGTATCAGAAAAATCTCCACTGAGCTGTACCGAAACATTTAGGTCCAGCAAATTATGGGTTTCATTAATCCGAGTAACCCGAACGACGCGATTCTCGGCTTTTCCATAACGATTCTCACCCAGCACAATTTTCATGATTAACTCCCTCTGTATGTGGAAAACCCAAACGGGCTTATCAGTAGTGGCACATGGTGGCTACTTTTGGAATCCTTGACCAAGAAATCAATTATCACCTCAGGGAAAAAATATTCCACTTGTCGCTCGTCAAAATATGCACCAATTTCAAAACGCAATTTGTGATGGCCAACTTCTAACGCCTTACCGCCATCTAACTCTGTAATCCGGCCATCGCTATTTGTGAGCGCACTGTTTTGAACGATGCTATTGAATATGTGGCTCACTTTTACGCCAGCAGCCGGCGCTCCAGTGGCGGTATTGAGAACATGGGTGGATAGAAAACTCATGCTACATCCAATATTTTATGAATGCGGATTAGATTGATAAGTCGTAATTGCTCACGCGCCTCTTCAATTTCAATTGTCGGAGAATTTTCAATTCGCCGTAAACATTGCGCCAGCATGAAATCTGCAGTTTTCCCAGTAGCACAAATCAGAAATACATGATCAAATTTTTTTTCATAAGAAATATTGGCTTCATGTAGCGCGGTGAGAACTTTATCTTGGGCGCTATCCAGACCAGATTGTTCAGCCGATGACCAAGCCGAATGAACTTTGCGATCACCGATTCGTGGATGTCCTGAAAAACCTTCGAGCAGACCTGCTTGTGTAAGGCTCAACGTTGCAAGATCGCTAGCGCTCTCCAACGCGACAACGGATGCGAAGGGCATAGCGTTAACCATAGCCAGTGCATATTCTTTAGCAACACAGCAACGCGAGAAAAGTTCTAACCCTCGCTCATGACCCAGAGCATTTATCTCTTGCAACGCTTGCATTTGAGAAGCGTATGGCCCTTACTCAGTGCGGTCAACGGATATCGCAACTTTCCTGCTTATTTTGTTAGCGTTTCGATGAAAGTCTTAGAGTTTTGAAAAATTAGCTCAGCATCATAATCAAGAGTTGCAACGTGATAACTATTAATGAGATCAATGCGGCTTTTATTAGTCGATGAGACTCCAGCCATAACGATTTCGGTGTTAGAAACCGGAAGCGTGTGATCATCTACACTATGGAAAAGTTGAAGCGGAACGCTTACTTTAGCCAAGTTCGCCCGAGTAATTTTCAATAACTTGATTAGTTGGTGAACTCCCCTAGTCGGCATAGCGTCATAGCCGTACTCGGTCACATTTGGTCGCTTGATATCGTCTCCCACGCTCTTGCGCATTTTTTGGAATCGCGAAAGCGCATAAGCAATCGTTGGAGTAACAAATGCAACGTGAATCATTGGATTAACCAAGATAATTCCCGTTAATTTATCACCATGCTTTTGAGCGATATAAAGTGTTGTCCCAGCACCCATTGAAAGACCTGCAATAAAAATACTCTCACAACTCTTTGACATCTCAGCTAATTCTTTTTCAACTTTTTGCGGCCACTCTTGCCACTTCACTAAATTAAGATCCCTGGCTTCGGTTCCGTGCCCTGGCAGTAATGGGGTTCGAACGCTGTACCCATGGTTATGCAAATACTCGGCCCAAGGCCGCATCGATGCAGGTGAACCGGTATAGCCGTGAACCAAAATAATTCCGATTTTCGCATTAGCGCCAGTTCCAGTTGCTGACCAATCGCTTAAATAACCTGCAGGTGCGCCATCTAACCCCATGTAAATAAGGCTAGCCCGAAGTTTTTTGGTTAGCAAGATTCTGCGTGAGCGCGGCCCATTTATTTAAAAGATTAGCAGCCGCCCCTGAATCAATTGCGTTTTGTGCCGCTTTAACTCCTTTGGATATTCGCTCATGCAGTGATAATTCGAAATCGCCATTAAAGGCGGCAATTGCCGCCCCAGCATTTAGTAGAACAGCATCACGCGGCGCACCTTTTTCGCCAGCAAATATTGCCATGGTAATTCGAGCATTCTCATTTGCATCTCCACCGAGAAGCTCTGAAATTGGAGACCGATCAATTCCAAAATCATCAGGTGAAATTGAATCACTATAAATTTCACCTCGCCCAATAGTTAGCACTTGGGTAGTCGTGGCTATTGTTATTTCATCTAGACCATCATCGCCCCGAAAAACAAAGCCATCTACTCCCTTATCGCCTAAAACTTGCGCCATAACAAGGTGCATTCGATCATTGGCAACGCCGATTGCTGCCGCCTTTGGTTTAGCTGGGTTGGCTAGCGGACCCAAAATATTAAAGACGGTCGGTACGCCAAGTTCCTTGCGCGCAGGGGCGGCAAATCGCATTGCTGGATGAAAAGTTGGTGCAAAACAAAAACCAATTCCTAATTCCGCTACGCTCTTTTCTACCCCCTTGCCATTAAGGTTTATTGCAACACCGAGAGCTTCTAATAAATCGGCCGATCCGCATTTCGAAGATGCCGCACGGTTTCCATGCTTAACTACCCGCGCCCCTGCAGCGGCGGCGATGATCGCAGAGGTGGTTGAAATATTTATGGTGTGTGCGCCATCTCCACCAGTACCAACGGTGTCAACCGCGCGCTCGGTAATCGTTATTGGCGCACTGTGTTGATACATCTGCTCGACAATTGCACTAACTTCTTCGGCAGTTTCACCTTTATTCTTTAGCGCCAGCAAAAATATTTTTATTGTCTCGATCTCTGCGCGGCCTTCTAAAATTTCATTCATACACCATTTGACATCAGCCGGTTCTAAATCAAGACCCAAATCAAGTGTTGCTACGTGCTCTTTCCAACTCATAATCCAGTATTACGCCGATCTGAGACTGGCGTTGCGCAATAAATCGGCAGCAGAATTGGCCAGGGTAAAAGGATCGATTGGGTGAATTACTGAGGCATCGGCAAGTGACCAAGCCGCAAGCCAAGCATCATCTTTGCGTCCAGTTATAAGTAGGACAGGTGGGCAATTAAAAACTTCATCTTTTAATTGACGAGCAATTCCCATTCCACCTTCTGGCACCGCTTCGCCATCTAGAATAAAAAGGTCTACCGGTTTTTTATCAGCAAAAGCGCGCAGGGCCGCCCCCGTTGCAAATTCGTGGATCTCATGTTCGGCAAAATCAGCAGCTAAGCGAAGTCCCAGCGCGCTTTTGACAGTTGCGCGAATAGCGGAATCATCAGAATAGATAAGAATCTGATTGGCCCGTTTAGCTATTTGCGACATGGTCGTAATCTTAATATGGGGAGCGTTAAGAAGGCAGCCAATAAGTAGCACCAGAGCGCATTTTTCAGGTGACCTGTTTCACCCGCAAGAAATGAGAATTACCACTCAAAAATCCAGCTCTTGGTGAGACGCAGCGCCCTTTTTCAGCAATAATGCTCCCCATGTCCAGCACTTCTATTAGCGCCCCTCATAAAACCACGCGCCCGAACCTAGTTGCTGTCGGAACGATCGTCTGGCTTGCTAGCGAATTGATGTTCTTCGCCGCAATCTTTGCAATCTACTTCACAACGCGCGCAGTGCAAGGTCCAGCTATTTGGTTGGAATCAACCGAGATGCTCGAGCTACCTTTCGCAACGATTAACACAATGGTCTTGGTGCTCTCCTCCGTTACTTGCCAATTCGGAGTCTTTGCCGCAGAGCGTTTCCAAAAACGTCGTACTGGAAAGTTTTATCAATTTAGTAAATGGGGAATGCGCGAATGGTTCTCCCTTACCTTTCTTATGGGCTCATTCTTTATTGCAGGTCAAATTTATGAGTATGCAGCCCTTACTAAAGACGGTTTAACTCTTTCATCTAACGCCTACGGTTCGGTTTTCTATTTCGCTACTGGCTTCCACGGTCTGCACGTATTGGGTGGCTTAATTGCATTCCTTATTGTTTTGGTTCGCGTTGCTAAAGCTCGCCGCTTTACTCACCAGCAGGCGACAACTGCCATCGTTGTTTCGTACTACTGGCACTTTGTCGATGTTGTATGGATCGCACTATTTTCGGCTATTTACTTGATTAAGTAACGGATAAGGAAAATTTTGTGAAATCCCTGAAAACACTGAAAGTACTGTCACGTTATCGCAGACACCGCTTTGCGGCTCCGGTTTTGCTGCTCTTTGCACTCTTTACACTCGGAACAACCTTTAGCGTTGCAAATGAAAACGCTAAAACTTCGGTAAATACTTTCGATCGTTCTGCTTTAATTGAAGAAGGCAAACAAATCTTTCAAAGAGGTTGCGCTTCTTGTCATGGAATAAATGCCGAAGGCGGAGATATCGCACCTTCGCTAATTGGTGTTGGCGCAGCCTCAGTTGATTTCCAAGTTGCAACAGGGCGTATGCCAATGGCTGATATGGGCGTACAAGCAGGGCGCAAAACACCGGTTTATAACGCGCACGAGACTGCCTTACTTGCCTTATACGTTGCATCCCTAGCACCTGGACCTGCAATTCCGGGTGATGAACTTTTAAATTATGAACGCGATGGAAGCATTGCCGAAGGCGGAGAATTATTTAGAACTAACTGCGCGATGTGCCATAACTTTGCAGCCCAAGGTGGCGCGCTATCGCAAGGTAAATATGCGCCAACGCTAATGGGTGTAGATGCAAGACACATATATGAATCAATGACTACTGGCCCACAATCAATGCCAGTCTTTAGCGATAAAACAATTACTCCTGCTGAAAAACTCTCGATTATTAAGTGGATTAAATCTGCCGAATCCCAACCAAGTTTGGGTGGGGCTGCACTGGGTCGGGTTGGCCCCGTTACTGAAGGTTTATTAAGTTGGGTGCTTGGACTAGGACTGCTCATTGGTGTAGCAGTCTGGTTGGCTGCGAAAGCGAGATAAAAATGTCTGAAGAATCTAAAGAGTTAGCAGCCATCAGCAATCCGGGTTTACCACCCCATGTGCATCGCCAAGCCGATAGCGATCCAAAAGCTGAGAAGAAGGCCGAGCGACAAGTTGCAATTCTCTTCACGCTCTCTAGTCTTGGAACTTTACTTTTAATTTATTCATATACATTTATGTCGAAAGATTTATTTTTCTTCTTTCCTGTTCTAGGAAATACAAATGCTAAGCAATTCGGCATCGGCATGGGCCTTGCAATATCGCTATTCTTCATTGGCGCCGCCGCCATTCATTGGGCAAAAACGCTTATGCCAGATAATGAAGTTGTTATCCAACGCCATGAATTTCGATCACCCGATAATGAACGCAAAGACTTTATTGCAACCGTTAAAGAAGGCGCCGCTGCTGCTGCCCTTGGCCGTCGTTCATTAATTAAGAGGTCCATGGGCGCATCCCTTGGCCTGCTCGCGGTTTCGCCGATCTTGTTCCTTCGCGATTTAGGGCCTTTGCCAGGAAAAGAGTTAGAAAAAACTAGTTGGAAGGCCGGCACGCGCTTAGTTACAGATCCAGGAGACCGTCCAATTAAACCTGCGGATTTAGAAGTTGGCGCAGTGGCGCAAGTTTTACCCGAACTTAGCCATGGTAAGGAGCGCCACCTTAGCGACATTGCCAAAGACGCAGTTCTTCTTATCCGTATTCGCCCTGAAGAATTCCAATTAGATGCCGAGCGCATGGCAATGACGCATGAGGGCATCATCGCTTTTTCTAAAATCTGTACCCACATGGGTTGCGCGGTTGCTCTCTATGAACAACAGACAAAACACTTGCTCTGTCCATGTCATCAATCAACATTTGATGTAACGCGCGCTGCCAAAGTTATCTTCGGTCCTTCTGCCAGACCCTTGCCACAGTTAGCCATTGCCCTTGATAGCGAAGGCTATTTAGTTGCACAGAAACCATTTAGTGAACCTGTCGGACCCAGCTTCTGGGAGAGGAATTCGCAATGAGCGCGCGCGAAAGAATCGCTGGCAGCGTTGCTAATTATGTAGACGAGCGCACCGGCGCCGCGGCATGGATGAAGAAAAACTTAACTAAAATCTTCCCAGATCACTGGTCATTCTTGCTTGGCGAAGTCGTACTTTATTCATTTATTATCTTGCTGCTCTCTGGAACTTTTTTAACTTTCTGGTTTGATCCTTCTCAGCGCGAAGTTATTTATAATGGTTCCTATGAACCTCTAGAAGGTTTAAAGATGTCGGCAGCCTACGCCTCAACGCTACATATTTCATTCGAAATCCGCGGCGGATTGCTTATGCGGCAAATTCACCACTGGGCAGCCCTTATCTTTATGTCAGCAATGGTGGCCCACTTGTTACGCGTTTTTTTCACTGGCGCATTTCGCAAACCGCGCGAATTCAACTGGATTATCGGTGTTATCCTATTAACTCTTGGAATTGTTGAAGGCTTCATTGGTTACTCATTGCCAGATGATTTACTTTCAGGAACTGGTGTCCGTATTGCACACGCGATTATTCTAGCCTTACCGGTAGTTGGCACATATCTTGCATTCTTCATATTTGGCGGAGCCTTCCCAGGTGAGCTCTTTATCCCGCGTATTTTCACCGCGCATGTTTTAATATTGCCCGCACTTTTCCTTGCCCTAATCACTGTGCACTTAATGTTGGTCTGGTACCAGAAGCACACTCAATATCCCGGCCCCGGTCGCACTGAGAAAAATGTTGTTGGCTATCCATTGATGCCGGTCTATATGGCAAAGGCTGGCGGTTTCTTCTTTATTGTCTTTGGTGTTACTGCATTTCTTTCCGCCGTTGCATCGATTAACCCAATTTGGCTCTACGGTCCATACACTCCAGGCCAAATTACTGCCGGTTCGCAACCCGATTGGTATATGGGTTGGTTAGATGGCTTAGTTCGCATGTCTCCCCCATGGGAAACTTATGTGCTCGGCCATACAATTTCATGGAACATTTTAATTCCGGGTTTAATCATTCCGGGAATTATGTTTACCGGCATGGCGCTCTATCCATTTATTGAATCGTGGATAACCGGTGATAAGCGCGAACATCACTTACTCGATCGCCCCCGCAATGCAGCAAATCGCACTGCCATTGGCGCAATGGCACTTACCTTTACGCTCATTGCTTTGATCAATGGTGGCAACGACATCATCGCAACTCATTTCTCGCTCTCCATCAATCAGATTATGTGGTTCTCACGAATTGGAATTATTCTCTTGCCACCGCTGGCTTTCGTTATTACCAAGCGCATCTGCATCTCGCTGCAACGCGCCGATCGCCAATTAGTCTTGCACGGGCGCGAAACTGGACGCTTAGTGCGTTTGCCACATGGTGAATTCGTAGAAATTCATGAACCCATTTCGCCAGAAAAGAAGTGGCTGCTTACTCAACATGAACAAGATATTCCGCTAACCCTTGAAGCCACTGATGCCCGCGGCGTTCGCCGCCCCGGCGGCCTAAAGAATAAATTGCGCAAACGCATGAGCGCTGCAAATGCTGAAGCCGCACCAAAAGTTACTGCGCAAGATCTAAAAGAGATCGAGCACCACTAAGTTTCATAAATTCAATACGGAACCGTGGCATGGGTAAGAGATCCGACAATGCTAGGCATTGCGATAGCCGAACTTGTATTGAGATACAAGAAGATGCGATTCAATAAAGAGTGGAACAGATATACTTTTGTCAATGGAGACTCTGAAATCACGCCTCACGCCCCTAGTTAAAGCGCGTTTGGTGGTCTTCTACTACTTTACTTTTGCAGGAACTTCGCTCACTCTCTGGACTGTTCATATCCCTGATGTTCAATCTCGGTTGAATATTTCTAACGCGCAAATAGGGACGCTAATTTTAATGTTGGGCGCTGGAGCTATTCTTGTAATGCCGGTGATGGGGCATCTCATTGATCATTTTGGAAGTAAGAAATCTCTGATTGGGTCAGGAGCCATCTTGGGACTTTCACTCATGCTTCCTGGGCTAGCAGAAAATTTATTAACTCTTCATGTTGCCATATTCATACTCGGTATCGGAATAAGTTCGACAGATATTGCAGTCAATGCCCATGCTGTTGAAGTCGAAAGTGCATACGGGCGACCGATTTTCACTGCCTTTCATGCAATGTGGTCTGGTGGTGGAGTCATCGGTGCTGGAATCGGCGGATTTGCTCTCGCACATGAATTTCCAATGCACTTAACGCTGACTTTCTCTGGAATTATACTCGGAATTATTGCACTTTTCGTATCGCGCTATCTTTTACCTTCTGTGAGACACGCATCCAAGCTACATAAAAGTTTTTCCAAGGCAGAGAAATCTCAATTGCGAAAGGAAGCGAATAAAGTCAATCGCCCGCATCTCAAGTTGGTATTAATTTTGGGCGTATTGGGTGGTTTTGCTGCCATAATCGAGGGGATTGGAGTTGATTGGTCAGCGCTTTTCCAAGTAACAATTCTGCATGCAACGAAGGCAGAAGGTGCTTTTTCAGTCATGGTTTTCTCTGGCGCGATGGCTTTGGTCCGAGTTTTTGCAGATCGCATAGTTGGGCGCATCGGTCGCATGACGGTAATTCGATATGGGACAATTCTGAGTTCGATAGGAATGTTCTTAGCTCTGACGCTGCCCAATAAATCACTCTCACTCATTGGTTGGCTAATAGTTGGTATTGGAATTTCAGCCGTCGTTCCTCAACTCTTCATTTATGCAGCAACTATTGGTGAAGCTTCACACTCAGGGCGAAATATGTCCAAGGTATTCGGGCTGACTTATTTCGGATTGCTGGCAGGACCAGCAGCCATTGGATTACTGGCTTCCTATCTTTCACTGCGCGGCGCACTTGGAATTGGGGTGTTGTTGGGTGCGATTATCGCAATCGCAACGTTTTACCTTCCAAAATTGAACAAAGAGTCAACACCTGTTAGCCGTTGATAGATACTTCAGGGCGGTCGACGCGAAAGCGACGATACCTAATCAGCGTTATTGGCTATCCTCTGCCGCTATCGAAGGCTGGCAGTACAAGTAGATGTTATAAATAGGTACGAGCAGAAACCAGCCAGACTTACCAACATCGTGCAGTCGGCGCACTGTCACAGATATCGATGGCACCAAGAGCCCAAGGAATGTGAGACTGGAAATAAAACCAATCCCTAAAATTGAATCGAGGATTGCAGAGACCACATCAACAAGAAATATAAATGCAATAAACCACCAAAATTCAGGCCTAGTGGCCCGCCCTGAAAAGTTTGTATAGTTGATAAGCCCCGAATTAGCCGCCTCTTTTATATCCATAATCCCACCCTACTAAAACTCTTCAACCTTTGCCAATATAACTCCAACTCACCTCTAATTTATCCACTTTATACCCCCATTCCCTCGGCTGTAAATACTGGCAATCTCTTTGGTATTACTCCTGCAGTCAATCAAATTAAATGAACTTTTAGAATCTTTGCAAGTTCATCTACCGCTAACTCGCCCCGCGCCAATTGAAGAATCATTTCTTCTGCGACATTTATATCCATCTTTAAATCCACGCCATTCATCAATGCAAATAAGCGCCCAGCAGACCATGCAATTCTTTTATTGCCATCGATTAGTGCATGGTTGCGAGCAAGTGAATGCATCAAGGCTGCCATTTTCAATTCAAAGGTTGGATAAGCATCCTCACCGAAAACACTTGTTTTTGGCCTAGCAGCAGCTGATTCCAAGAGCCCCATATCACGCACTCGGAAATCACCAATGATCGAATTACCGAGTTCGAGTAGATCTTGAAGAGTGAGGAAATCAATCTCATCCTTCATTGAGAAAGGCGCTTAAGAAGTTGGGCATCCTCGCTCTTGATTTTGGCAATGTTGAATGCAAGGCGGTCGTTGCGCTTTGAAATAAATTCATCAATTGCCTGAAGGGCAGCCTCTTGCATAGAGATACCCGCCTGCGAGGCAGTATGACGAAGTGCTTCACTTTGTTCGGCCGAGAGCCGTAGATTCATAGCCATAGATAAATGGTACCACAGTGGTACCATTTATAATATAACAAAAGATTTGAAACACTCGCACAAGAAAATCACCATTCTCCTCAGTGAAAGGCGTTGTTAACATGTCACAAACCCCGGCCGAAGTCCTTGGTATTACAGGTACTGATTTCGTTATGTTTAGCACCGGTTGGTGCGGATACTGCAAGCGGTTAAAAAGTCAGCTAAATGAGGCTGGTATTAATTTTCGTGAAGTAAATATTGAACAAGAGAGCCAATACGCGCCATTTATTGAATTAGTAAATGGAGGTAATCAAGTTGTGCCAACGCTACTTTTCGCCGATGGTTCTTCATTAACCAACCCATCAGTAATTGCGGTTAAAGAGAAGATCGCATCATTGCTTTGATAGCAGTTAGCCTGATTCATTCATAGCCCATAAAACTGCCCGCTACCGCCA
>Ga0209284_10004706_pt1 | contig 14984 bp, 13 predicted proteins | sample FRY03_FD_187211 | JGI IMG/M metagenome (GOLD analysis project Ga0209284, IMG submission 187211) | Freshwater microbial communities from Lake Fryxell liftoff mats and glacier meltwater in Antarctica - FRY-03 (SPAdes) (version 2) | ecosystem: Environmental > Aquatic > Freshwater > Ice > Glacier... | reverse complement strand
CAAAACTTTCTCTCGCAAAAATGGTCACATCTGGCTGTTGCCAGCTAATGATGATTTTGCGCCGATCGATGGCGATAACTGCGAGATCTTAGGAAAAGTTACCGCAGTTTTGCGCTCTGTTCGCTAATTGAAAGCCGACTAAAAACTACAAGAGTTTTCGGGCGACAATTTTTCGCGCAATTCGAGCCGAAGCCTCATCAATCATTTTTCCGTCATCATCAACGGCAACTCCACGGCTAGACTCCAGTTTTTCCAGAATTCTTTCTGCTTGCACCACTTCTTCGATTGACGATGAAAATTCTTCATTTATTATTTCAATCTGTTTTGGGTGAACTGCAGTTCTTCCAAAAAAGCCAAAATCTTTGTATTTTTTACAATTTCTTCGAAACTCCGCAGAGTCATTGAAGTCTCGGAATATCGGTGCAATGGGTTGTTCAATACCAGCAGCCGCGCACGCTAAGACCAGATGACTTAATGCGTGCTCCAAGGTCGGCGAATCAGAATCAAGCGGAAGGCCAAGCTCTGCACGTAAATCCAAAATTCCTATCTGCAAAAAGAGAACTTTATGGATTGCCGCTATTTCCCTCGACAATAGTATGGAATCGGCAGTTTCGATTAAGGCACTAATTAACATGTCAGATTTAGTTAATTGAGACACCTGAGTGAGATTTTGTGTGGTTGCCTTTGGGACAACTATTCCTGTGACTTTCTTTGTATTTGCAAATTTCAAATCTTCTTCAATTGTTTTTGAATTAATGCGCACCCAAATTTGCTGCTCAGTTGAGACGCTTTTTAGCCAATTATCGAAATTTATTCTAGCTTGATGTTTTTCGTCAACCCGAACTGCATCTTCTAAATCAATGATTAATGCGTCAGAACCACGGTGAATCGCCTTTTCTAACATTTCCAAATTATTTGCTGGCACATATAAATAACTACGAGCGCTCATTACTTTCTCCAATCACGCCAAGTTGCGCAAGTTTATCAATTTGAAGATCAGTGAGGCCGAGCTCATTTCGAAGAATTTCGCGCGTATCGGCACCTTTCTTGCGACCAGTCCACATAAGGCGGCCTGGCGTTGTGCTCAAGCGAAACATAACATTCTGCATTTTTATAGTACCTAAATCTGGATCTTCAATGTTAATAATGGTTTCTAAAGCTTTAAAATGCGGATCTTCCAAAACATCTTTGATGTCATAAATCGGAGCAACGGCTGCCTGCGCTTCTTCGAAAGCTCTAATGACTTCGGCACTATCCCTTTTAATAATCCAGTCTCCGACATACTTGTCTAAGATCTCCGCGTGTTCAGCCCGAGTTGAGCCCGAAGCAAACCAAGGTTCCTCAATAACTTCAGGGTGGCCAACTAGATTCAAAACTCGCTCCGCAATTGATTGGGCGGAAGTCGAAACTGCAAGCCACTTTCCATCTTGAGTTTTATAGGTGTTCCGTGGTGAATTATTTACTGATCTATTACCGGTGCGTGGCTGAATAATTCCCAATTGATCGTAAACAGTTGCGTGCGGTCCTAATATGGCAAGAATTGGTTCAATGATCGCCAAATCAATAACTTGACCCTTGCCAAATCCCTCGCTTAATGGATTTTTTTGAGCAAACAATGCAAACATAATTGCTTGGCTTATGGCTAATGCCGATATTCCATCAGCTAAACCAAAGGGTGGCAATGTTGGCGCAGAATCGGGCTCGCCCGTCATTGCAGCAAACCCACTCATTGACTCCGCTAACGTTCCAAATCCTGGACGATTGGCATACGGCCCGAACTGACCAAAACCTGTAACCCGAGCGATTATCAAGGATGGATTCCTACTCAGTAATTCTTCCGGTCCTATTCCCCAACGTTCCAATGTTCCTGGACGAAAATTTTCAATGAAGACATCTGCCTTTTCAACTAAATCCAGTAAAAGTGAAGCGCCTTCGGGACGACTCAGATCAATCGCCGTCGTAAATTTATTTCTACCTATGTTTGCCCACCAAAGCGAATGTCCATCTTTCGAGTAACCATGTCCGCGAACAGGGTCTCCTTTTATCGGATGCTCTATCTTTACAACACGTGCACCAAAATCCGCCAGCATAGTTGCCGCGGTTGGGCCAGCAAACAATGTTGCGGCATCAATAACTCGTAAACCTTCTAATGCCGACATTAATGACCTTCGCTCAATATCAGTGTAGTGAAGCCAATGTTCTCAGATCGACTCATTCCTTGTCCCATCAAAAGTAATTTTTCAACCCATGAAGGATCTTTAGGTCCCCCATCTACATACCAATCAGATTCAGCAATACCGCTTGTAGATCTGGCACCTTGTTCATTCCTAATAGAGTAATTCGAGCCACCCTTAAGAATTAAAAAACGAGTTCTTCCATCAGTTTGGACGCTATCCGTTAGGCTCCAAACCGTCCGAGATTTTAATTTTCTATCACTCGAATAATATTGCCATTCAAATTCATTTGGGATGACCGTGTTCGACCAAGCCGCATAAGCTTGGGCATCATCTAAATCAACATGCGTGACCGGAAGTTGCAAGTCTTTTAATAATGGCCGACCCTTATGCCAATGATTTAAAAATCTATTTAAGTCTTTGGGCTTATATTGAGTGGCCTCGATAAATTCAAAAAACTCCTCATTTGTTACTTCGGAATTCCCGAGGATTCCGGTGCGGACATAGCCAATTAAATCAGCCGTAAAAATCTGATGAAAATTAGGAGGAAGAGGTTTCCAAATATCCACAAAAGGAGCTCCCTCAAATAAACCACACTCTCGATTCCGATACTCAATTTCTAGATTAACTTTGAGCCCTTTTAAATCAGAGAAACGTTTTAATTTTTGATCAGGAAATACGTCTTTAAATTCTTCATAAGTAAAATCTAACAATGTAAAAATGCAGTTTGATTTTAGTATCGCACCGACACCATTTCCCGGAATTGAGCCATAAATTCCAGGCAAGATTTCGCCGGTAAAACTTTTCACATTCTTATTAATGATTGTGAACAGAGACGTCGAATCATCTCCAAATTTAGAAGCATATAATTGGTGATCCTCGGCCTCATCGGTGAGCTTGGATAATGGCTCCCAATCGGTAAGCAAGTTGCTGTGTTTTCGCAGAATCGCAACCATTTCTTTCCACATTTGCGCTTCTCGTGGGCGCCATCCAACCCATGAGCCGAAAACCACTTCCCACAACAACATTCCTGCGCCATTAATCCATGCGATATGAAGTTCATCTATGTGCGATCGATTCCATCGGCGGGTTTGATGCAGCATGTGTCGCGGCTCAAACCACTTAGCCCTGATCACGCCAGGAATATCACTATCCCCAAACCACTGAGCCCACGACATAACATGATCACAAATGCGCTCCTGTTGAACTCGCGACTCACCGGCGATAATTATCTCTGAATTAACGCTTTTTATTGGAGCCATAAAATCTGGGTCAGCCGACTTCATAGTATCTAAAAAAACTCCATCAAATTTCATTCGAGAAACTAAATTAGCAATTTCAATTTGATCTGAATTCTCTGCCCTATTAGTCCAGCGATCCCAAGGGTTATAGTTTAAATAAACCTTTACGCCCAGCTTTTGAAGATTTGAAACTAGGTCAGGGAGTCCCGGGACTTCATTATAAAAATCGAATTGATTTCGTGCGTCTATTCCAATTACTGGGTAGGCGTGCCACAAAATTATCCCGTCAATGCCACCATATTTTTCAGCATCGTTCAAAAACTTTTTTGGGGTAAATTCCCCCAAATCAAAATCAAAAAGGAGTTCATCCCAAAGCCAAACCAACGCCATATTAAAATTGGCATTGAGGTTATATTTTGACTTTGAATAATTTTTATCGTCATAATACATTTTTTTGTAGGCTGTTTTTTTCCACTTATGCAGTTCTTCTCGCCAAAAAAATCTATCCTCTAATGACTTTGGGCCAGAGAATATTTTTGCTTCATCGTTTCCAACTGGCATCGGCAGGTCAACGCCACGAGGAGCTTTAGGATCAAAGCCATTCACTTAATTAGCCAAAACTTTGGTTCTCAACGCTAGTTCACTTAATTTCAGATTGTCACAGCCTGGAATACTTGAAGAAAGGCGGTCGTCAATTGGTACAGTCCATTTTGGATCAATTCTTTTTGCCCCTGCCATGGCACCGCAAATTGAACCGACAGTGGCTCCAATTGAATCTGTGTCCCAGCCGCCCATGACCGTCAACGTAATAGCTGTTGAAAAATCACCTTTACTCCTAGTTAAAGCCATAACTCCAGATGCTGCATTATTAACGGTATGCACCCAATGCATGCCGTCGACGAATTCATATAAGTTATCCAAAGCTTCTTCATACTCAATTTCAGATTCCCCTTGAGCAATTGCATATTCACATGCTCTAAATATCTGACTTTCCGGAGGTAGAACTGACATTCCAGCTGCAATCACCTCATCTACATCCTTAGTCACCATGGCCATGGCGCACATGGCTGCACTCATCGCAGCTCCGTAAAGTCCATTGCGTCGATGGCTCAACCAAGCATCACGATATGCCATTAAAGCTGCCTGTTTAGGCTTTCCAGGATTTACCCAACCATAGACATCGGTACGAATTAGTGCGCCAATCCACTCTTTAAATGGATTATTTAATCCGCCAACTTCAAGGGGTGGAATACCATCAAGTAAATTTCGATAAACAATTCGTTCAGCCGTATAGACACGACCCGCCGGTAATAATTTTAACCACTGGTCAGCGATGTGATCAGTATTGAAATCCCGACCATATGATTCGAGCGTGAGAAGAGCGATAAGTGGATAATTTAAGTCATCATCTTCGGGCATGCCATTAATATTTTCCTGTAAGCAGGTTGGTGCACTTTGCTTATTCCAAGGATGTTCCAGTAATACGTCTTGCGGAACGTCTTTGGCTGTAAAATAGTTATCAAGCGGCCATTTCTGACTTGATTGTAAAATCTTTCTAATTCCAGTCCGCTGAACTTTTTCTACTGGTTTGCCCAAAAGGCAACCTGCTGCACGACCAAGCCACGCCCCGTAGAAGGTATCCAAATCGGGTTGTTCACCAAAACTTGTTTCCGGTAAAGAATTAAGAAATCCAAGGTAATCAAGCTCAGAATTTTCTTGAAGTTTTTTTTCAACTTGGTTAGAAATTTTTCTTGCTAGAACACGCATTTCATTCGATGCCGGGATTTGTGTTGCGCCGGCCACCACTGGTTGATCTGAACCTCCTGCATTAATCCATTGAGTTACCTCGTCCGAAATGTCGACCTCTTCATATCTTGCCTGTGCAAAAAAGTGGGCGACCAAGTCTTCCGGTTGGACCCACGTTAGACGCAACCTGAAATCAGAAACCACTTACTGAGATCCAAAAAGCGCATAGACGGCCGGAGAAACTTTGGCAAGACGAAGAGCATCTTTCTGAGCTACTTCCCTTGCAATCGCTGCCATCTTCTTACCGTTCGAAATCAAGTCGATCCGACTTTCTCTTTCAATCGTTTCTGCCCATTTATGCGGAATGCATTCCCGACCGTTCATGGCACCGCTCAGTGAGCCAAACATCGTTGCAATCGAATCCGAATCCCGGCCGTAATTTATTGCGCCTAATACTCCGTCTTCAAAACTTCCCTTTGATACCCGAAGATAAGCTAAAGCAAGGGGAAGTTCTTCGATAGATTTTAGACGACTTGGTTTGCGAGCATCGTGACCTGGCTCTCGATACATTTCTCCCAAAGTATCAAAAGGGGCCATTGCAGTACGAAGTTGCTTGAAACTAGTTTCCCAAGAGGTTACTTTTTTAGCTTCTTCGGTAACCGCTAAAATCGCAGCCTTGGTGCCATCGTGTGCAAAGTCAATTGCAGTTTCAATTACTTCGTCAATTGTTAGGCCAGGCGACATTGCTGCGGCCACAGCTGCAGCAAAAACACCAGCCGCTTCACGACCATAACTTGATTGATGGGCTCCCGCTATTTCAATTGCCTCTTTATACGCAGCTTCAGGATTGCCTGCATTAATAATTCCAACGGGGCTCATGTACATCGTTGCTCCACAATTTACAATATTTCCAACACCCGCCTCGCGAGGGTCAGCATGTGCGTGTAATAATTTCATTACTAACCACTTCTCAGCATGAAATACGCGATGAATTAAAAGTGATTCGCGCTCCAATTCAGGAATCCAGCGTTCTTTGCTCATCATTTCAGGAACTATCCCGTCAGCAAACGTATATGCATCAAGGTGATCTCGAACTTGATCGTAAACCGAGATGAGAGCCTCTGTCATGAGCGTGTCATCTGTTATATGTCCATTACCTTTATGAAACGGTGACACCGGACGTGCTGTTTTCCATTCAAGATTAAATGGGCCCACGATATCTCGGACCAAGCCACCAAAACGTTCCTGCAGAACTTCAGGGCTGTAACCCTCTGTTGCGCCTCCGAGCGAGTCACCTACAGCAGCTCCAGAAAGCGCCCCTATTGATTTATCTTCTAGTAATGTCATCGATTTCCCAATCATTGTTTCGTAGGTAATATTAAATATTTTTATTTAGTTGGGGCTAGATTTTTCACTAACCCCAACTAAAAACACACCCTCTGATGATCAACTTCAGAGTTAAAAGTCCTACCTAATAGATTTCCATCCATCAAGTTGACGCTTTTTTAACTCTGTAATTGAAATCTTGCCCTGCAGAAACTGCTGCATTGCTGGCTGTAGAACTGTGTCTTTCCACTTTTGGTAGTTTCCAACCAATGTAAATGGTGCAAGGCCAAGTGCTGATCCATCATCCAAAAGTTGTTGCCAACCGGCACTGCCTTTTTTCTGACTTTGAGCAGCTTTTAATGAACCTGTTGTAGATGGAATTAATCCTTCTCCAAGAGCAAGCTCACCAAGATTTGCATCCTGCATCATGAAGCGAATAAATGCAGCAGCTTGCTTCTTGTTCTTGCTTTGGGCAGAAACAGAAAGAGTCTGTGGATTTGCACCCTGGATATTTGTCTTACCTTTAAGAAGTGGCAGTGAAGTCCAGTTAAAACCAGCGGCCTTAGTTGCAATATCTAGATCGGCAGCAATATAACTTGCAGAAAAAATCATCGCATATTTTCCAGCAAGGAAACCAGGAACCGGGCCAGCACCCGACATTGTCAATGAAGCCGGATCAATTGATTTATCTACATAAATCATGTCACTTATTCTTGAAGGAACTTCGAGCTCGGCAGACTTGACTGCTAGTGATGCTCCTGACGATGTAGTAAGTCCACGGAAAAATTGTGCATTGAAGTTCATGCCCATGATCATTGTCATGGCCGCTGGAGAGCGCAGCCCCCAAGCAACACCATACTTACCATCTGTAGTAAACTTCTTGGCAAGTGCACGGTAATCATCCCAAGTGAAAGTTCCTGTACCTGTTGGTACTGGAACGCCGGCTTTCTTGAATGCATCCACATTGGCAAAAACTGTGTAAGTCTGAGTCATTGTTGGAACTCCATAAAGCTTTGCTTTGTACGATCCAACATTCCAAAGGCCTGATGGAATCGTCGACTTTAGAGTGCGCATCTCAGTTGAAAGTGGGGCTAAATAACCCTGCTGAGCAAACGAAAGAATTGAGGCTGCTTCATGCTGAAAAATATCTGGAGCAACATTTCCAGCGAATGAAGTTGTTAGTTTGTCTTGCATATTATTTACATCACCATAAACAATTTTTACTTGAGCCAATGGGTTTGCCTTGTTCCAATCGGCAACAATGCGCTCAGTGGAAGCTACAGTTCCTTTGAGGTATGCAGGTGTCAAATAGGTCATTTCGATACCGGCAGCACGAGCAGGCACTGAAACAGCGACGCTGGCAACCATCGCCGTTGCGGCGAAAATTGCTAACAATTTAGCTTTCTTCATTTATTTCTCCTTAATTGATTGAGGGTGTGATCATCAGAATTAATTTGCGAAATCACTTACGCAAAGAATCTCTCTCGCCTTACTGTCTTGGTCCCCTTATCCCTTAACGGCTCCGGCCAAAAGGCCGCTGGCAAGCTTTTTCTGCAGAAGTCCAAATACCAATAGAGAAGGGATTGTTGCTAGGAATGCTCCCGCTGCTAATGGTCCAAGAAGAACTTGTCCCTCTGAACCCATGAAACGGGCCAACGTCAAAGGCAAAGTTTCACTTTCTGGAGATTGAATCAAAACTAAGGCGAAGAAAAACTCATTCCATGAATTTAAGAAGGTAAAGAGTGAGGTTGCGACAATTCCTGGAACGAGCAGAGGGAAGACGATGTTTCGTAAAATTTGAAATGAAGAGGCCCCATCCATTGCTCCAGCTTCTTCTAAATCTAATGGAATTGAAGCCACATAACCCTTGAGCATCCAAAGTGCGAATGGGAGGGCTGCAACTAAGTAAACGAGTACAAGTCCCCAAATGCTGTCCAAAAGTCCGACTCTACGAACTGCCATAAACAATGGGATGATGACAAGCGAGACAGGAAAAACTTGGCTAATTAAAATCCAACCCGTGGCCGCACCTGAAAAAACTTTGCTTAATCGAGCAATCGCATATCCAGCAGGAACAGCAAAGATTGTAGTCAAAATAGTTGTGCAGACGGCAATCACGAGTGAGTTCTTTGCTGAATTAATAAGGCCTCTTTTTTCCACAATATCAACATAATTCTGCCAGTAGATGCCCTTAGGCAGCAGCGTTTGATCTAGCTGCAAAAGCTCAATTGGGGACTTGAGTGAAGTAGTGAACATCCACAAAAAAGGAAAACCTAAAAATATAACGTAGCAAATTACTGCAAAATACGATGGGATTAAAAAGTATTTACGCTTCTTTTTAGTTGTTGTCATTAATTTTGCGTCGTTTCTCACCGTTGTACATCCTCACGTTTACTTGCTTTCAAATAAACTCCCAGCATTAAAATAATTGCTAGCGCCATGACAACACCCATAGATGCGGCATACCCAAAGTTTCCGTATTTGAAAGCTTCGTTGTATGCAAACAATGCAGGGACAAAGGTCTTTCCCCCTGGACCGCCTGCTGTTAAAACAAAAACTAATCCAAATGATCCAAACTGCCAGATAATATTTAACGCAACTAATGCTGTTGTGATTGCTCGTACGGCAGGAATTGTTATATATCTAAATCTTTGCCAAGCATTTGCTCCGTCAATAATCGAAGCCTCAACCATTTCGGTTGGAATACCTTGAATAGCAGCTAAAATTGAAACCGTAATAATTGGCATGGCAACCCATGCACCAATCATGATCACAGTAGGGAATGCCGTATTAAAATCTCCAAGAAAATCAATGCCAGATCCAGGTAAGTGAAAGGTAGCTAATATCTGATCGATTGGTCCGCTTGTTGGCCGCAAAAGCAGACTCCACATGATTGCAACGATTACTGGTGGCATGGCCCACGGAACGAGTGAGAGTACGCGCATTAAACCTAAGAAGCGAAGTTTTTGGTTGAGCAAAAGCGCCAAACCAAAACCAAGAACAAGCGCAAGAAGGGTAACCGAGACGGCCCAAATGATTCCGATTCTAAACGAAGCCCAAAATAACGAATCAGTTAATAATCTTCGGAAGTTTTCAAGGCCAATAAATTTGATCTCTACATTAAATCCAGCAACTTGATCTGTGAATGCTGTCCAGATTGCTTGGACTAGTGGGACAATGCTGAGGAGAACTAAGGGAATAAATGCGGGAATCGCATACTTCCAGGCACCTCGATTATACATCTTGCCAGAACTTCTCTTTCGTTTCGTAATAATTAGATTTTTACTCATAGCTTCCCCGACGTTTCACGAATCACAAGTGTTGGGTCTACGACAATCTTTTGAATCGGCCGCTCTGGATTTTGTAGTCGATCTAACATAAGTTGAGCAGCAATTGCGCCACGTTTTTCGGCATGCAGATCGATACTTGTCAGACTTGGTCGAATGATTGACCCCAAATCTGTGTTATCAATACCGACTACGGCTAAATCAATAGGAATTGAAATACCGACTTCATTACAGTACTTCATAAAACCGGCCGCAATTTGATCGTTCGAACATAGCATTGCGTCAAATTTTGAAAAGTCCTTGAAATCTTTTGCTGCCGAATATCCAGCATCAATAGAAAAAGCGGCGGCCTGAATAATGTTCTCTTCTGAAAAGTTCAAGCCATTTTGTTCAATCGCAACTTTAAAGCCAGCTCGGCGCTTTCGACCTGGGTTTGTAGTTGTCGGACCATTAATCAAACCAATGCTTTGTCGGCCATTATTTCTCAAGTGTTGAATTGCGATTTCTATACCAGCCGCGGAATCGACCCACACGTTGTCAACAGAAACTCCTCGTGGCAGTGACCCGACTAGCACTACCGGAATCTTCAATTTCGACAGTAATTGTGTAATGCGAGGATCACTATAAATCGGTGAAATTATTAATCCATCGGCAAAACCACGTCCCATACTTTCCAGATGTTTAATGATTTCCTCGACCGAAGAAAAAGCCGACGAGAGAACTAAGCGATAATCACTGCCGCTAATAACCTGCCCCACTCCTCTGGTCATCGATGCGTAGGCAGGGTTGGAAATATCGTCAAAAGACAGACAGATTTGCTCGGACTTTCGAACTTTGAGCGCCCGTGCAGCTGAATTAGTTTGGTAACCCTGATCTTTCACTGCTTTCCAGACTCGGTCCTCTGTATCTTCTCTGGCAACCACTCCGTTAATCACGCGCGAAACCGAGGCGATAGAGACCCCAGCCTGCAGTGCGACGGACTTTATTGTTGCCACTTTTCTTCTTTCGACTCATTTTACTGTAAACGTTTACAGTTAATGAAAGATAGTGGCCTTTTCAGTTAATTGCCATGCTTTTTTGGTAACGACCTCATAACATTTTAGAAGCGTAGCATTCCGGCATGTCATCTAATTCATCCAGGGAATCGCATTTTCCTGCCATTGAAAAAAAAGTACGGCGAGAAGATGGCCTATTGGTTCAAGGTCGTGGCAAAGCTGGACGGCAAAAAATATCCAGAACAGATCGTGCACCTAAAAGAGAACTTTGGCTTTTCGCAAAGCCATGCCAACGCCCTTGTTATGTATTCGCGCGGCTCTTTTTCATCGCAACGTTTTGCAAACCCGGCCGCTTATTACAAAAGCCTTAACCCACGACAGGCCAAAACAATTAAGGCGATCTTTAGGGCGATCAAGGAAAAGCACCCAAATTTCCAGCTAAGAATGTATTGAAGAAAACTATTCAGGTACCCAACGATTGGAATACCGATACCAAAGTGTTGCAAGACATAATTAAGGCATCACTCAAGGCTTTAAAGTAATCACAAAGCCACAGTAAACTGAGCTCATGAACACACTATTTGATCCTTTAAAAATCCGGACCGTTGAATTTGAGAACCGAATCTGGGTTTCGCCGATGTGCCAATACATGGCTAAAGATGGCTTCGTTGGACAGTGGCATAACGTGCACCTCGGATCTTTTGCAACAGGTGGTACCGGATTAATTATGGCCGAGGCAACTGGTGTCGTTCCAGAAGGACGAATATCAATTGGATGTCCGTCAGTAGAAGATGAGGCACACGCCCTGGCTTTTAAACCAATTATCGATTTTGCACATTCACATAATGTAAAAATTGGAATTCAATTGGCTCATGCGGGACGCAAAGCGTCAACGATGTTGCCTTGGCATGATCACCGAATTGCAGCACCAAGCGAAGGTGGCTGGGAGGCAGTGTCATCCTCTGACATCGCTTTTGAAGGTTACAACAGACCTCGTTCATTAACAATTCCAGAAATTAAGGAGATCACGGGACAGTTTGTAGCAGCGGCAAGACGATGTGTTGATGTTGGCTTTGATGTAATTGAAATTCACGCTGCACATGGTTATTTGATGCACCAGTTTTACTCACCACTAGCTAATAAGCGCACTGACGAATACGGTGGAAGTTTCGAAAACCGAGTTCGCTTCTTGCTTGAAACTGTTACTGCAGTACGGGCAGCGATTGGTGAATCAGTGCCACTCTTTGTTCGCATCTCAGCAACGGATTGGGTAGATGATGGCTGGAACTTGGTTGATTCAGTTGAGCTGTGCTCTCAACTAAAAGCGTTGGGTGTTGACTTAGTTGATGTATCAACTGGCGGCAATGTTCATAACGCACCTATTAAAGCCACGCCTGGCTTTCAAGTTCCTTTCGCAAAAGCGATTAGAACTGAAACCGGAATACTTACATCGGCAGTTGGTCTAATCACTGAACCAGAGCAAGCACAATTTATTGTTGAAACTGGCGAAGCCGATGCCGTATTTCTGGCGCGGGCGTTTTTAAGAAATCCGCGTTGGCCATTTTTTGCCGCTGAAAAGCTTGGCGTAAAAGTTAAGTGGCCGCTTCCGCTAGAGCGCGGAAAACTCCTTTAATTAAATAAATTTGGTGCGAACGCCTGACAGGAATCGAAAACCCCAACCGCGTGAAGCACACCCCAGCCATAACTTGGGGGGTAAAAATGAACTACACGCCTAGATTGTAGAGGTCTAGCCCGTTCATTTGGGCGGTTAGAATTAGTGCATGGACCTGGACAAAGTAATTCTGTATTACGGCTTTACGCCGATTGCAGATACCGAAGCGGTCAAACTGTGGCAAAAAGTATTGTGTGAATCCTTTAATTTAAAGGGTCGCATCATTGTCTCCCCTCATGGCATTAACGGGACTTTGGGCGGCAAGATGGAAGATCTCAAAAAATATGTAACGGCAACCCGTTCGTATCCAGGCTTTAAAGTTATTGATTTTAAATGGACAATGGGCACCGGTAACGATTTTCCTAAATTAAAAGTTAAAACATCAGCTGAACTAGTTTCCTTTGGAAACCCCGATGAGATCAAAGTTGATGAAAACGGTGTTATTGGTGGTGGCATTCATTTACGCCCCGAAGAAGTGAACAAGTTAGTTGAAGAGCGCGGCGATGACGTGTACTTCTTTGATGGTCGCAGCGCCTTTGAAGCCAAGGTTGGTCACTTTAAAAACGCGGTAGTACCCGCCGTTGAAACTACACATGATTTTGTCGCTGAAATTGAGAGTGGCAAATATGACCACCTAAAAGATAAACCCATCGTTACTTACTGCACCGGCGGAATTCGCTGTGAAATCTTGTCAGTAGTCATGAAAAACAGAGGGTTTCAAGAGGTCTACCAAATCAAAGGCGGAATCGTAAAGTACGGCCAAGAGTTTGGTGATGATGGATTATGGGAAGGCTCTTTATTTACTTTCGATGATCGCCTAACCATGGACTTTAGCGACCGTACAAAAATGCTCGGAACTTGCGCCGAATGCGGTGAAAAGACCAAGGGTTATTGGAACTGCCAAAAACCTGAATGTCATCAATTAGTTCTGTTGTGCAAGCCTTGCTATGAAACGCACACTGAGCGACCATGTAATCATGTACGCGAATTTAAACGCAGCCAGCAGCTGATCGGATAATTAAGCCGGTTTTTTAGTCTGGCGCCAGTGATACAAATAAAGCGGCCCAGCAATTGCAATCGTAACGAAAGAAGTAAAGATATTTTTTAGCGCTCTAATTTGGTTATTTTCTTCCTGCTGAGCAAGAAGTTCGGCAGAAGGCATGTTCTCTGGTTTTGAATAAGTATCGATATAAGCAGGATCCGGAATTACCGCATTCATAATCGCATTTATCAGCGCCACTGTTGAAAATAAAACAACCAAAAGAGTTATCAGGCATACAGCGTATAAGTAGAGCGAACGCCAATCTACGCCGGTGTGCACCGTTTGAGTTTGAATAGTCCGAGTAGCTGCTTTCTTGCTTACTGCTTTTTTCGCCACTGCCACGTTAACTCCTTAATAATTTTCTCCTACTAATACTCTCACAAATATCTCACCGCTCATATCTTTAGCCGTTAAACTAATGCAGTGATTATCCAAGCCCGTGGTGCAGTTTTGCCAGATTCAGTAGTCGGTGAACTATGGATTGAAGTCACGAGTGGGCTGATCTCTGATATTCAACTGGGAGTACACCATCAGCCAGATACCATCGCAGATGGAACTTTGATACCAGGATTTATAGATATCCACTGTCATGGCGGCGGCGGTAAATATTTTTCAGATTCCTCCCCCGATGCAATCTCCTTAGCTATAGCAGCTCATCGTAATTCCGGAACAACAGGAATTGTTGCCTCACTAGTAACTGAAACTATTAAAGATTTGAAGCAACAAGTTGGCCAATTACTTCCATTTTATAACCGTGGCGAAATTCTTGGGATACACCTAGAAGGCCCGTATTTATCGCATGCAAAGTGCGGCGCTCACGAGCCATCACTGTTGATTGAACCCACAATTTCTCAGATTAAAGAGATTTTAGAAGTTGGTCAAGGATCTATCAAAATGGTGACTATCGCCCCTGAATTAATCGGTGCCCCGGCTGCCATCAAATATTTAACAGCCAACAAAGTAGTTGCAGCAATTGGTCACACCGATGGCGATGAGAGCGATGCCAAAGTTGCTACTGAAAATGGCGCAACTGTTGTGACTCATTTCCTTAATGCCATGAATAAAGTAGGTGGCGCAGGAACGATTAGAGATTTTATTGAGCAAGAAGGTCGTCTCAGTATTGAGTTAATCCTTGACGGCCACCATGTGCCGATTTCAACGGCACAAGAAATTTTGAACACATTCGGCGCCAGAGTTGTCCTAGTCTCGGATGCCATGGCTGCTGCTGGATCAGTTGATGGGGATTACTTAATTGGAAAGCTGCCCGTCACAGTAGAAGATGGGGTGGCACGATTGAAAAGTAATCAAAAATTGGCGGGTAGCACCCTGACATTAGCCCAAGCATTTATTAAAGCAGTAGCTGAATGTCAATTAACTATTGAGCGAGCCGTAGCCATCACTTCAACTAACGCAGCGCGCGCGTTAGGCTTGTCAGATCGAGGAGTAATTGAAGTTGGAAAAAGGGCAGATATTCTTAGTTTTAATCCTTCAACTTTAAAAA
>Ga0209284_10004704_pt1 | contig 14985 bp, 10 predicted proteins | sample FRY03_FD_187211 | JGI IMG/M metagenome (GOLD analysis project Ga0209284, IMG submission 187211) | Freshwater microbial communities from Lake Fryxell liftoff mats and glacier meltwater in Antarctica - FRY-03 (SPAdes) (version 2) | ecosystem: Environmental > Aquatic > Freshwater > Ice > Glacier... | reverse complement strand
ATCGAAGCAGCGCGCATTCTTGGTGTCACCCGCGAGACGGTCAGTCGTTCGTACAACACTGCGAAGCGAAGCGCCAACAAGACGTTTGGTGCCGCGGCCTAAGGTGCTGCACCCCGATGTACAGAGCAATGCCGCTACCGCAGGTCGGACAGACCCAGCTGATGCTCTGCCGATGTTTCTTCTTGGATGTTGTCGTGTCTACTTGTCGAGTTCAATTCGACAAAGCGCACGACCTATTCAAAAGTGTGACAAATAAAATTTCAGAGCAAGATTTCTCCATTACAAGTCGCCGCCATCAAAAACACCATCACGTGTAACGCTCTTCCGCGAAGGCTTTGATCGTGATCAAGTGCAGTCGAGCAACGCCATCTAGGTCTAGTTTCGGGCCCGTGTAGCCGCCGGCCAACACGAACAAGACTGGGGTCGATGTCCGGCTGCACCACTGTGCCACTACCTGCTCGCGCTTGGTCAGTAGCTCGCTGGTTACGCCCGACAGACCACCCACCCCGCAGCCTTCAAAGGGGTCCATTCCAGCGTTGTATATAAGGACATCCACACCTCTCAAATGTGCCAACCCAGCCTCGACGGCGTCGAGATACTCATTAGATGTTCGCACCAGCTTCAAGAAGTGCCGCTCTTCGTTTGATGACCACGAGTCGAAGTCCGAAACAGTGATATCGGCGATGCGGATCTTTTCGTTTTCGCCCACTAACGAATACGTCCCGCCGCCCCAGTGAGCGTCGGTATCAAAAATGCCGACCGAACCTAGTGAGTATGGTTCGTCGAGCGCCCGTAGTGCGGCGAGCGCCAAACCATTGATGTAGCAAAAACCACTTTCTGAACCACGTTTTGCATGGTGAAGCCCGGAAGAAAGACTGCACGCCACACCAGTAGCAAGTGCTGCATCGAGCCCATCACGAACCCCACCCGTACTCGCAAGAATGCTGCCAACCAGGGCTGGGTCTTTAGCAAGAATGTGGTCTAGATACTTCGGGTCGTGAATTGCCAGCAATTCGGTACGCGTAATCGGTGTTGGTTGCCTCAACTCGACGTTGTCGACTTCGCCTGCAGCCAACAGCGCCGCAATCGGCCCAGACTTGGTACGCGTCTCAATTCCGCTATCGAGTACGTAGTCGGGGCTCCAATAGCATGGCAGAGGGTTTGGTTTGTCCATATTCATCCCTGCCTATACGCACGATCACCGTTGTAGTGAGCGGTAGAGATCGCGATCTTGAAATCGTCAGACTCGCGGGGCCACCCCGACTAATTCAATTTTTCACGCTCTGAAATTGCGCATGAAACTGCTGTGGCCCAACAACAGCAAGAAACGCTGCTGCACGGCTTGCGCCAATGTAGGTGAGATCGATCTCCAGATCATCATGTCCTTCAACAGTGCAACAAACCCAAGATGCGGCAGATTAATCATGATTAGGTTCTTCCATAAATAGAACACATCGTCCACACGTCGTTTGTGGGTTCATAAAGTGTTTAGAGCATAATTGAGTTATGGGCCGCGTACATCCTGACCGATCAATCATTAAAGACCTAAAAGGTGCCGAGAAATATATCGTGCAGGTGCTTGCAGACGGTTTAAGTGATTCATGGTTCATCTTCACCCGTCAGGACATTTGGGATAAAAATCGACCATATGAAATAGATGTACTCGTAATGCACGAAAAATACGGCCTCCTTGCGATGGAGGTTAAGGGTGGACCGGTCAGAATTGATGAAGGCGAGTGGTACCGCAGAGATGAGCATTTTTCCAAGTCACCAATTCGTCAAGCCCAAGATGCCGCATTTGAACTTCGTGATTACCTGCGGGATAATTCGTCAACTCTGAAGCGAGTTCATATTCCTCATGCTCTAGTTCTTCCTGATGTCCTCAGACTTGAAGGAGCATTGCCGCCTTCATGCACGGAAGACATGTTGATCCTGAATCCTATGTTTGAAAATATTGAACATTTGGTAACAAATTGCATCTATGCGTCTGGCAAAAAGCAAATCTTGTCTATTGAACAAATTGAAGAGTTTTACAAACTGGTATTACCTACAGTCAAGTTCACCTGGGATCCCGAGGCTCAGCAGCGATATTCCATTGAGTCAATGACCAGAATTAGCGATGAACAGATTCGCGCACTTCGGTCTATGGACATCAACGATAGAGCTCTAGTTTCAGGCGTAGCCGGATCTGGAAAAACTAGGCTCGCGCTTTGGTGGGCTCATCAATCTGCGCGTGCTGGAAAAAATACACTTCTTTCCTGTTACAACGACCCTCTTGCAAAGTATCTTCAAAGCGTTTCATCTGACATACCAACTCTTACCGTTGGGCCATTTCTTAGGACGGTGAGTCAGTTACCCGGTATACCTCTACTGGTTGAGCCAGATGGAAAGGAAGAGCGAGATGCGTTTTGGAATGTTGAGATGATTGAGTACCTCTATGAATACGCAGTTCAATCTGAAGTCAAATTTGACACCATTGTGTTGGATGAATTCCAAGACTTTAATGATGAATGGATTGAAATTGTAGAAAAACTGCTTGCTGGTGAAGACTCAAAATTGCTCTGCGTTGCCGACCCGGCACAGGACTTATACGATCGCGGCTTTTTCATGCCCGAGGGTGGATCTCCATGGGCTCTGGCAGAGCTGCGAATAAATTGCCGAAATACCCGAGAGATTGCAAGTTTTGTGAGGCAATTTGGTGGTGGCCTTTCAGCAAGTGCAAGCCCTGAAGGGGATCCAGTCAAATTCATTCCCGTTATAAACACTGAATTGATGCTGGAAGCAGTCCTTACAGAAATTCGCCAAATGATTGAAGTCAAAGGACAAAGCGTAAAAGACATTGTGGTCATCACAGGAGATTCGCATGAGCGCGATTTGTTTTACAATATGGCCTTGTCTCAGTTTTCTTTTGGAAAGTGGGAAGATCGTAACGAATCATCATTGGCTTGTGAAACTACAAAACGTGCAAAGGGCATAGAAGTAGACAACGTAATTCTTGCAACGATGAATGCGGATATCCGCAATAATGATGTATATGTAGGTGCAAGTAGGGCACGCACTAATCTCACTATTGTCGGTCCAGAGTCCTTTGTAGAGCGATTTAATCTTTCTCGGGAAAACTATAAATAAGTAGATCAAGAATAAAGAGATGGAGCACAAGAAATGAAGTTGACGGGCGGCGAAATATATTTTTTAGGTGAAAAGGATCTGAAAACTGGAAAAGATACGAATCTGGTCAAAATCGGATTGGTTCGTGAGAAAGAATCCAGAGACACCTGGTCTCGACTATTAGAGCATCAAACCGGGAATCCGCGCATGCTCCACGTCGTTGAAATTGTCAAAACACCTGTAGTTGAGAGAGTGGAAACTGCGTTACTTGGAATATTCGCTACAAGGAGAGTTTCCGGGGAATGGTTCTATTTCAACGATATTCCAGTTACAGATGCCATTAATGAAGCTAAGAATCTGTCTAGATCTGCGAACAAACAATTTAAGGATTTGGAAAAAGCAGAAGAATTAAAATCTAAAAAAAGTTCATCAAAAGTTGTTTCTAGCAACGACTCAATTAACAAATTACATATGGAATATTTGAAATTAAACTTTCAGATAAAGCAGTGTAAAGAAACTGTAAAATTTATCCAAGATATACTGATGCAAGCATTGAAAAATGGTCTTGAAGTTCAACACATAATTGATGTTCAAAAACGGAAACAGACCCAGTTGTTTGATGAGGATGCTTTTAAAGCCAAGTATCCAAAGTTATGGACTCAGTTTTCTGTCTCCACCGAAGAAATGAATCAACGCTTCACCTGGGTCGGAGTAAAGACTGCCAATTTTGAACTTTTGAAACTGAATCCAGAATTGGCTATGTCGCTATCCAAATTTGAATCTGTCGGACGGAATGCAACCGTCCACATTTCGGCGGCAGAAAAACTACATTTCCTGTATCTTTCAATTTTGACTCATCAGGCTCCACTTGATTGGAGAAAGGAATTTGTTGAAGCAAAGATGAAGTCTGCGTGTGGGACTTCGTCCGGCATTGAAGGAATTTGCAACTGGAACCGCGTGATCGAGAAAGAATCAAAGATTGATAAAGAATTGTTGAGAGAGAAGCAACCAAAGAAGTATGAAGAATTTGTGCGGCTATCCAAAGTTTCGGAAGCAATTATATTAAGCAAAGACCTCAGATATCACATATAGATTGAAACCTGTTGCGTTGGGGTTGGATACTCTGGAATAATATTTTTCGAAGTGCAACCCCTAAGACAAACTTAAACCGCGTTTATAAACAAGCCGTATTTAATTTTGGGTGATGACTTTCCAGAAATTGCATTGCCTGTGTGTCGGTATTGCAGCGCTTTATCAATTTGTGAAGTTCCTTGTGAAACCATTCCATTCTCAGTTCGGTCCAATGGTATTTTCTGGCTAATTCAGCGTCCTGACCTGTCTCGCGATTCTCACGTGCCAGACCGCCGCGTGGTCTCAACCCGACTTCAAGGGGTCGTCGCAACACCGACTTATTGGGCTTAGCGTAGGTGCTCGTTGAGTGCCTCTGTTGGTGTCTTCCATCCAAGAGTTTTCTTGGTCTTGTGTCGAGAGCTAAGGCCACTGCGTTTATTTCGTTTGTGCTGTAGCGCGACATCTCCGTCCCCTTGGGGAAGTACACGCCGGTCTGATGCGAAACAAGAACTAGGTTAATTTCTGAGTCTTGTCTGTTAACCAGGATTGAGGCATTGGGGACCATTACCTAAGAGCCACCTAGGCTCGAAAGAAGCATTTTTATGGCACGCTCTTCAGAATGCTCAATTGCAGTTAAATCGAAATCGCTCGGGAAGAGTTGGGCCATAGCCCTGTCAGATTACCAACTGTTCAGTATTACGTTCTTGAGCGAATGATCACTCGGAAACGGGCTAGAGGATCAGCGCAGCAATCAAAAGAACAGGTACCAGAATCACCAAAAAGATCAGCAGCGGCGCGGCGATAACCATAAATATGCAGGCAAGGATAAAGAACCAGACGATCCAGAAGAAGAAGGCAATTGAACTCATATGTAGATCCATTTTCGGGTAAGGGTGTGGCACGGTAACTCCGCACCTCGCGATCACAGGCGCCACCATTGCATGCGTATAAAGCGGGAAGTCCTGAATTAGCCAGAATCCGAGGAGCAGCAGTTGGGCATCTTTTCAGCAATCTTTCTCTACAAGATCGCAAAACGCCGTGGCCGGAGGCAGGGTCGGCGCGAAGGTGCCAACAATGACTACGACGAGCGTGATTCAGAGTGCGTTAACTACGCGAGTTTTTGCGAGAACTTCGGCAGTTGTGATGGTATGGAGTGCGAGTTCGAAGACTGATTACTCAGAATCGAAATCTGCGATAACCGGCGCGTGGTCGCTGTATTCCCATGCATCGGGGAAGGATTGAATTCCACCGACAACATCGGCGAGATCGTCGGCGAGGTCGTCGCTAATAAAGATGTAGTCCAGTTGCTGCGGGATCCCGTTCTTATCGATCGGGCCATTTTTGTGTGTCCAGAGATGACCGCATTCGTCGCCCAAGTCGCACCCGGTGCAATTCGGCAGGGGCTCGCGCCATGAGGATGTTGCATCTATTACATCAATAAGGCCGAGATCCGCAAAAATATCTGAAAAATCATTTGGCAACATGTTCAGATCACCGGCAACAACAATTCGGTCGCGTCCAGATGCAACTATTGCCTCAATGTCCTTTGCCAGCGTCGTTGTTGAGTAGTAACCGTGACCGCAATTCTTCTTATTTAAATCTCTGGTTACGCCGTACATGCCGATAATCGTTCCCCAACGCTCGCTGCCGTCAAACAAATCGGCCGCCTTGAGTATTCCCGGATACCAAGTGTCGAGCGTGTAATTTTTCCGCTTGGTTTTGACCTCAGTTATTTCCTCTAACTTATATTTTGGCGAAACGACATAAGTAGCGAAGTTTTGTCCTTTGCCTATAGCGGTTGTCTGTCCGACTACGTTCCAGTCTGTCCATGTCCGTCCAACCGCGAGGTCGGCTTCCGTGAGAATCGCAACATCCGGGGCAAAATTGTCGACCATCCACCGCCTTCGTTCAGGTAGTGGCTTGCGCGGCGCGATCTGTTTTATATTCCAGGTGGCGATTCGCATAATTCCCGCTCCAAATATTCACTTAGTGTGCGTCTTTGATCTTAGAGCGTTGTATTAGCAATTCAGTGGGGTCGCCTAGGGCGTGAATGTGAATTAGACGCAGAAATATGCAAGGTTTACGCGAGAAAATAGATCGAAACAAACGTGAAGAAATTCGTAATCAAACAATAATTTATCAATCACGCTAGGTATGTGGAGCAATTAGGGGTTGGCGAATATGTTAGCGGGCATAGCTGGTGCTAAGTTTGGTTGCCCTGGAGGGATGTAAGTGAAACTACCTAAGAACGCCCCTGAATGGGCAAGGTCAATCTCCAATGTTGGTCTTCGAATGGCAGAACTAGGAAGTACGCCAGTCGGTCAGCTTGCCCCACGGCTACTACTGTCGGTTCCAACCGGGCAATACGCCTCATGGTTGCTCGCAAACGGAGCATTACAGGCGCCCATAAAATTGAGCAGCGAGCCCAAAATTGGCGACATTGTTACCGTCTGGCTTGACAAGAGACTGCAGGATATTGAAGTAAGGCTGAGAAATGAAGACACGTGGGAATTGAGCATCCATTCATCCCGAAGAGAGGGGAAATTGGGTGTTGACCGAGTTCCTGGGGTTGTAGTTCCGTGTGATACTCCCAAAGATCGTGGACATTTTCAACCAACTCCTGAATACCGAGTACGTATGGAACATGTTTTTGGTCCCACATGGCCTATCACTTATGAGCAACAGTGCGGTTCCCCCGTAGTAGTAATCGGTGACGGTAAGGAGTTTTTGCGATTACAACGAGACGAACTCGTGGATGTTGCGCATGACTGGCTGGATGCGAAATCAGCAATTTCGTTAGATCAAGACACTCATCAAGTGAGCAATCCTGAACGGATTCTCTTCCACCCATTTATGGTTTTCAGCCCAGAGGTGGCAAAGTCTCATGTATGGATTAGACAGATTACGCCTCGATTGGTGATCGTGACGAGATGGTCATATTTTCGCCGTATGGATCCATCGCTCTTTTCAGGTGCTCCGATGATCGTTATCGCAAACAGAAGAGTCGAGAGTAACTGGAATGCAATTGATGAAACAGACGAGAAGCAGGAATTAGGAGAGGAATTTGGTTTATTAAAATTGCCACAGCATCCGAATGGAATATTTTCTCGAAAATTTGTATCGCGAGTAAATCTCCCTCTTGACGATGATGATGAGGAGTCGTACATCTAATGGGCAGAGATTTGCACGAAGCACACCGCCGATTCAGTATGGCCGAGGCCGTTGAGGTCGTCACCCTTTGGGTCGATTGGCCGGAGTATGAAAGTTTCACGAGAAATCTCGTTTCGTTATCAAAACTTCTAGATAGTTCAACGATTGACACAAAATTGAGGGTTGAACGTGATGGATGCTGGGCCCTACGTCGGGCGCTGCAAAGCACACCTTTGCATCCAAGTGAATATATTGGTGATTCAACATTAGTTGGCGTCACTCTCTATGCAGGAGAAATAGGAAATGCGGTTGAAAAATTGCGAGAGAGTGTGGTTGTTCTCCTGGCGTCGAAAAATCCGATGCGGTATGAGCTAGAGCAGGCTCTCTCTGGAGGCTCGACAGTAAATATTGAGTCGGCACAAACAGTAAAAATATTGACGCCCAAAAAGTTTGTGTCGTTAGTTAACGATGTGATGTTGAATAAACATATTTCTGATAGAAGCATTAAAGCGACAAGCCCAATTGAAGCCAAGTTGAGTGACCATTCTGACGTCGTGTTTGCCTTTGGTGCTCTTGAAAATCATGCCAATTTCTTCAAGAATCCTCATGAAAGATCGCGTGAAATTGCTTGGATATTGAACGCGCCAGCATCATTCAAAATTGTCTTGTTTCAGTTGGCCGACTGCCCACCGTTCGACGTATCAAAATATGAGATATGGAAAAACACCAATCAATTCGTACCCAAAACATTAGGCGTACAACCGTCGTCCTTTATCGAGGGTTTTGAGCCAACAATCAGAGTGGATCCAATTAATCCGACCGCGGTTGTGCCAGGGGATCCGGTTGTTGAAGCAGTTGTTGTGCATCTTTTTAACGGTCACTATGTGTATTTTTCAGATGCCGTACCACCAAAACCAACTTGTATTCGTAACGGTGAACTTGAAGTGGAAATTGACGACGGTGTGAATCCGTCCACACTCCAGCCAGGCGATGTGTTGCTAATTAGAACTGGACCGGCATCACACTCTTTTCTGAGGTCTCATGCGGTTGACTGGCTAGAACGAGAGTGTGGGAAATCAGAAGTCAAGCAGATGATTGAAATTGTCGACAACTATAAAAATGCATTGAAATTAAAATATGGAAACGCGGGTTTTGCGCAAATGCTCGTTGCGGATGGCATGGAGGAGCACTATGTCCGGAACCAAATTGTGAGAGCTTTTGTTGATTCGACTATTGCAACTCAAAGAGCAGCAAATTTCATACAGATCGCAAAAGCATTGGGGTTTGATTACGGTGAAGACGAGTGGTCTGTGATTACGAAGATTCAGACGGCTCATCGACAGGCAGGTCGCGCTGCGGTGCAGGAACTTCGCGAAATCGTTATCGCGGATGAGTCTTGGCAAGATGTTGTTAATGAGCCCGGAATTGCAAAACTCAGAGCTGGAAGCGTGGGCGAGCTGGTTTTGATTCCAGTTGTTCAAAAACCTGATCAAAAAGTTCGTGTATCGGTGGGCTCTATTGGACTATTGCAAAGAAACCTAAAGTTGTTCCATGAATAAAACGGATCTTCGATTATGAATGAAATCGACCTTCGCGATCAATTGGTTGCGAGTATGCAAAGAGCACTTTTTGGACCTGAGTCTCTTGAGCTAACCAAATGGCCGGGTAGCCAAAAGGCTGCCACCATCGTTAACCAAGCGTTCGATCCTAAGGAAGCGAGACCAATTGGTCCATGGGTTCATGAGGATGGTCAGGAAATTCTCGACCAGCTTCCTCACCGTGTTTACGGAACCGGGGTTCTGTATTCAACAAATGTCATATCTATTAGAGATATCCCAGATGCAGTGATGGAGTTGGAAGACGATGAGGAAGGGGGAGCGGCGCCGGGAGTTGAAGATGTGGAAGACGAAGTTGATGAGGATGTGAATCAGCTCGAACAGCGAAATAGCTCAATCCCACAATCGATGGCATTTAGTATTCGTGTTCCCGAAGGTGTTGATTCACTGGATATTGAAATTGGGTTTGCCACTTACTCAGAATTTTCAGTAAATCCTCAATGGAACAATTGGTGGAAGCGAGTTCCGCACGAATTTTCAGCGAAGTTAGCGCTGGGTAGAGAACGAAGTGAAGAACCAGTACCAATAGATACACATTCAATAAAGGTAGGTTTAAATTCTCGTCCCATCCGCAATGGCTCCCGAATTGTTACGGTGTGGGTGCAAAATGACACGCCTCATGTGCGCACAAGCAATCTCTCTGCAACTTCTATTTTCCAAGTTCAGCTAAGCGCAAAGGTACAGGAGGTTTTGGCCTACACCGACCCAGCGAGCTTCGAAGTCACAAGTCTCGATTTGTTGTATCGAGAACAACCTCTTAAGGCCGTGGGCCACGGGTGCGATGTTCGAGTCGTTAAACATGGTGATTACATAAGGATTGATTCTGATTCGCTACCGGTAGTCAAGGTTCCTTCGCTAAGTCCAGACGTGTTCGATTCTGCCGGGATCACTTATTCAGTGGGAATGAATGATTTAGCAGAGTTTAATTCACAATCAAAAACAGACATTGAGCGAATTATTTGTGACTACGAAAAATGGATAGCTGATGAAGCGACCAAAGTTGAGAAACTTGAAGTCATATTTCATGAAGTGGCCAATGCTCACATCAACGCTTGTCAAGGCTTCCTTGCAAATATCAAGGCTGGCTGGAAGCTGCTTGAAGAAGATGAGGATATAAGGGTGTGTCTTCGCCATGCAAGCGAAGCAATGAATAAACAAAGAATTGCCTATGATGCAGACACTCGGCCAATTGAGTATGACTCAAAGTCGAAAACATGCAGGGTCGGGGGTCAAAGTCCACATGTGATCGCTTCGCCGCAAGCTCGTTGGCGGCCGTTTCAGATCGCGTTTATACTTGCCAATCTCGTTAGAGCGTCGTCTAAGTCAGAAATTCACGACACTACGGTCGATGTAATTTGGATGCCGACTGGTGGAGGTAAGACCGAGGCGTATCTCGGCCTCTCGGCATTTGTCATTTTGTGGGAGAGAAGGCTGCAATCACTTGCTGAACGGCAAGGCAGTCCGGGTGGAACAACCAAAGTTTTCATGCGGTACACATATCGGCTTCTTACAGTTCAACAGCTAACGCGTGCGGCATCTTTGATTTGTGCCCTTGAAATTATTCGAGAAAGTGATCCTGACCGGTACGGCGCTGGCGAAGTAAGAATTGGGAGTTGGCTCGGTGGCAAAACAACACCCAACACTCGGAAACAAGCTGTGGGTCGCTATAGGGCGGCGAAGAGGACTCCTAATGGCAAAAAGGCTGATTTCGTTCTCACAAAATGTCCATGGTGTGGGGCCAAAATGGCAGATGTATATGACGGACAGCCAGTCGGTTACCGGTTAGTAAAAGTAAAAGCAAGAGCAAGAGATGAGGACAGGATCATGATTCACTGTCCAGACCAAAGCTGTCATTTCCGTTCGCGAACAATTACTAATCAACAAGGCGTGGTCCTTGATCGAGGAATTCCCCTCTTCGACACCGACGAGGATCTATACGACTACCCACCTGATTTCGTTGTAGGAACTGTTGACAAAGTTGCGATGATGGCATGGAAACCTTCGTCGGGTCGCTTGTTTGGAATCAAGGATGGCGTACGAAAATGGTCGCCACCAACGCTGCTTATTCAGGATGAATTACACCTGATTAGTGGCGCTCTTGGAAGCCTTGATGCAAACTTCGAGACGATGATCGAATATCTATGTGTTCATGATGGTGGTCGGAAACCTCTGATAGTCGCATCAACAGCTACAACCAAGAATTACAACGATCAAATTTCAAAGCTTTATTCCCGTGATGCTCGTATTATCCCTCCGCCCGGGCTCGACATTAAAGACTCTTTTTTTGCTCAACAGGATGACTCTGCACCTGGAAAGCTGTATGTAGGTGTAGCGCCAAGAGGATTTGTACGAGCAGTTCAATCTCAAACAGGTGTTTTGGCTTTGATTGCACATTTTGTGCCTGTATTCGAAAAGGTCGGTGCAAAAATTGATCCTTATTGGACAAATGTTGCGTTCTTCTCAAGTAGGCGCGCGCTTGGAATGGTTATGTCGTCGGTGGAGGAGTCATTTAAGCGGAAGATTCGTTTTTGGCGTCAAGTCTCTGGGCTCTCAAGTGGTGTTGTCAAGAATGGTGAGCCGGGGGCAACCAGATTCCTTCGACGTATCAAACAGATAACGGCAACAGCTAGCGAAGACGTCAATTCCGTTCTAGATCAGCTTGGATTGGAATACCCTGACAAGAATGTCATTGATCTTTGCTATGCGACATCAATGGTCGAGGTTGGACTCGATGTCCCACGGTTAGGACTTATGACTGTGATGGGTCAACCTAAGGGCTCAAGCCAGTACATCCAAGTAACTGGGCGAGTAGGGCGCAAGAAGGAAAGCCCCGCACTAATTATTGTTGCGTTCAATACCAATAATGTCCGAGATAGATCTCATTACGAGTCATTTAGGGCTTCGCACGAAAGGCTTTATGCATCAGTAGAAAGTGCAAGCGTCACACCATATACAACGCAAGCTTTAGATCGAAGTTTGCGTTCGGTGGTCACCGCACTCCTTCGCATATTAAACTCATCCAAATCAAATCCTCAAGCGTGTTTGAAATCGTGGGATCATGTGCAAAAAATATTCACTGATCGCGCCAGCAAAATTTCCGTTCAGTCTGTTCAGAATGTTCAAAAAGTTTTTAAAACAATGTGTCTAGAGATTTCTACGCCTTCTGTAGCCGACCTTGATTGGGAAGGTCCAAAATTGCCGTTTTTATATGGATTTGGAGACGAGGTGCCATTACAGCGGATCGAGCCATATTGGCGAGTCCTGCGTTCAATGAGGAGTGTCGACACGGACGCACTTGCCGCCATAATGGGGAATGGCGGCACTGCAGCCCCGCCATCTAATGACGAGAATGGGGACGATCAGGAGAATGACGAAATATGAAAAATATTTGGAAAACTCAAATTAAACGAGGTCATCTAGTCCTATCTACTGGTGTCGGTTCGGTCATAAGAACCCAAACCGGAGTAACTGCGGTGGTCGCTGGTTTGAACAGTTGGATCGAAACGTTGCCAGTCTCTGGGTCTGATTTGGCGAACTTGCAAAGGGCAAGACAGGAATACCTCGTAAGTTATGAGATACGCGATGCAGAACTGGAGGATGCTTGTGGCGTCAGTCGCTTTATTGCACCACCAAAGCAAGAGGAAGAGGTTTATGGTCGGAAGCAAAACAACAATTGGGAAGTTCCACTGATTAGGTTTCCACTTGCTGGTGTTTGTGAAAATTTTAGATGCCAACGTTTACGTATTGCAAGTGCGTCTGACAGCAAAGTCCTGGACTGCACGAATTGTAATGTGGATCAAAAATTCAAATTTAAGTCGCGGCAAGTCCCTATTTTTCTCGCTTGCATAAGTGGCCATTTGGATGAAATCCATTGGGATACTTTCGTAAAACACAAAAATGGATGCACGGGCAGTGTGATAAAAGTGCAAATAGGTGAAGTTCTAACTTCTCCGCGAGCTTCTTGCTTGACCTGTGGGGGGCAGTCAGAAAAGGAAGATCTTGATTTCGCATGCACCGGCGCGTCCCCTTGGTTGCCTCATTTACCGAACGAAGCGTGTGTTGAAAGAATGAGAGTCATTGAGAGAACAAGCGTGAGTGCCTATTATGCGTCATCAAAGTCTTCAATTCATATACCAATTGATACAAACTTCGACGAGAGATTTCTGGAATGGTTGATAAGTCGAAATTTCGCAATTACAACAGATATTAAGAGCGTTGACTCTGTTGAAGGCTTGCGCAACCTATGTCTGCAGGCTGGATTCGCTGCGACAACTGAATTTGTGATTGAGCATGTGTCATATCTGCAAAATCGCAAAAAGGAAAAGAAACATGATGATGAAATGTGGGATGTTGGTACTGCAAGATCGAACGAACTTGATGTCTTTTCAGGAAAAGTTAAATTTCCAGCACTACAGAATTCGAAGTTGATTGAATTTGACGTTTTGGATATCTCTTCGTTTAAGCATGAACTGATTGGTTTAGAAAATCTCATTTGTGGCATAACCGCGGTACATCGCATGACCGAGACACGAGTGCTTGATGGTTTTTCCCGAGTTACACCCAAGTCGCTGTCACCGCGAGATGGTTACAAGCTGCTTTGGGGGCATGAAATCAAGACTGATTCATGGTTGCCGGGATATCGAGTACACGGTGAAGGAATATTGGTCGAACTCAATGCGAATCTAATTTCACAGAAATTCGGTAGAGATTTAATTGACAGAGAACTGATTGATCTCGGCAATTCAAGAAGCCAACTTACTGCAGGTGGCGTTCTCGCACATTCGCTCGCACACTTACTGATTTCTTCACTGGCAGATGATTGTGGCTATCAGCTTCCGAGTATCCGTGATCGCATTTATGACCTACCTGATGGCCGAGTTGCCCTGCTGGTATACACGGCAGAAGGCGACACAGTCGGAACACTCGGTGGTCTCGTTGCTTTCGCACAACCAGGCATGTTTGAACAGCTGCTTGATAGGGTGCTAGAGGTCGCTCGATGGTGTCCACAGGACCCTGTCTGTATTGAAAGAGTGACAGACAATACGGCCGGAATCCATGCGGCATGCCATCAGTGTTTACTACTGCCGGAAACTTGTTGCGAAAAATTTAATTCATGGTTAGATCGTTCAACAATTGTCGGTGGAAGCAAAAAATACCGTAAAGGAATTCTCTGAGTACCGCTTGCTAAAGAATAATTATTCCTAGATCCGTGTCTGATTAGAAACTAAGCGTCAGGTCATCGCCGTTAATACCCAGCGAGGCTAGGTACGAGCCAAGCAAGTCTGAGTCGGCAACCAGGCCGCGCAACTGTTCGATCATGCTTTCTAACGCGTCGCAGCGAATGTCAACTGTTGCCCACACCGAGTTGTCGCTCGTGAAGTATTTAGTGCCGACGCGACCTTGATTCTGCTGGTCGATCTCGATCAGCAGGTCTAGCGTGCGCTCGATACCACTAACCAACTCAACACTGCAGCGCAGTACAGATGTGCGGCCATCGAGCAACGCCAGTTCGATGACTTGACCGCCTAAACGAGCACGCACCCGGCCGTCCTCGGCGATCGTGTATTCAATCGTGGCTTCGCCGAGACGCCCGATGACCTCGTCGTGATAGCGCGCGGCACCAATTTCGATCAGCGGGAAAACGACCCTGAAGTTGGCGCCCGAAAATTCGATGAACGACCCAGTGGCCGCATCAAAGCTGACTGTGATCGGCAAATTGCCGACCCGTTCGAGCACAGGGCACATGCGCCGCAAAATGTTGCGGTCTACTGAAACCTCACCCGCAGGCCCAGTAACTTCAGCGCTTTGCTGCCTGAAACTCGTGTGGCCTCCGCACGCCAAAAACGAGGTGCGCAGACCAACGCTGTTGTTGCCGATCACTACTGTGGTGGCACGAGTCATGCGTTCGCGAAACTCTGAGTTGATATATGTTGCCGGATCAGTGGTGCCGAATAAGACAAGGTGGTGAAGCCCAGTCTGGGCAAGCGTGGCCGTGGTGACAGTCTCAAAGTCGGTATCTGGCACAACCGACCAGATTGTT
>Ga0209284_10004703_pt1 | contig 14986 bp, 27 predicted proteins | sample FRY03_FD_187211 | JGI IMG/M metagenome (GOLD analysis project Ga0209284, IMG submission 187211) | Freshwater microbial communities from Lake Fryxell liftoff mats and glacier meltwater in Antarctica - FRY-03 (SPAdes) (version 2) | ecosystem: Environmental > Aquatic > Freshwater > Ice > Glacier... | reverse complement strand
TTCACAGCGTGGGACCGTGATACACCACGTCCCACCCCCGAAGGATTTACCTTCACAGCGTGGGACCGTGTCACACCAAGTCCCACCCCCGAAGGATCTGCCTTCACAGCGTGGGACTGTGACACAACACATCCCACCCCCGAAGGATTTACCTTCACAGCGTGGGACCGTGTCACACCACTTCCCGCCCCAAAGTATTTACCTTCACAGCGTGGGATCGTGTCACACCACGTCCCACCCCCGAAGGATTCACACCACGTCCCACCCCCGAAGGATTTACCTTCACAGCGTGGGACTGTGACACACCACGTCCCACCCCCGAAGGATTTACCTTCATAGCGTGGGACCGCGACACACCACGTCCCACCCCCGAAGGATCTGCCTTCACAGCGTGGGACTGTGACACAACACATCCCACCCCCGAAGGATTTACCTTCACAGCGTGGGACCGTGTCACACCACTTCCCGCCCCCGAAGGATTTACCTTCACAGCGTGGGACCGTGTCACACCACGTCCCACCCCCGAAGGATTTACCTTCACAGCGTGGGACCGTGTCACACCACGTCCCAGTCCCGAAGGATTTACCTTCACAGCGTGGGACCGTGTCAGGCCCTGTCCCGCTCCCGAAGGATTTGCCTTCACAGCGTGGGACCATGACACAACACATCCCACCCCGGAAGGATCTGCCTTCACAGCGTGAGACCGTGACACGCCACATCCCACTCCCGAAGGATTTACATTCACAGCGTGGGACCGTGAACAAACGTACTATAGGCCGTCCCAAGGTTAATGAATAAATTTTCAATTAATTCATTAATTAATGAATTGATCCATTCATTAATTCATTAAAAGAAGAAGATTCCGAGTTGTGATTTGTGGAAAAGAAATTACATATTATATCAATAGGCGAAAGCATCCATCAAACCTTAGTCCAAAAATCCGACCTGCGGCGCATTTTGTTTGATTGAAAAATCTGGGTTTTCATCAAAAATCTGGCCCTCGGCACATGTTTTTCATACACAATTTTCTTGTTCATCATTCTGGGATGCATGTGAATTGAAGGTTCTTATTCTGTGTTCCAATTCATTGATGGTGAAAATGATTCAAGAAAAGCGCTTCTGTTGACATAATTAGAATCGCTTGTCGTGACCGTGACAGTGGGGAGCAAATAACTTGGATAAACAGAGTCAACCTCAAAAATATTTTTGTGTAGGGTGTCAACTCAACAGTGACCACGCACTCAGATTGTTTTCTTTGAAAGCAAACGTCAGAGCGCGTGACTCGACGCTGTGACAATACCGTTGACAAGAAGCGGGTGAATTCTTGTGTACTAAAATACCTCTTTTGGAGGGAGTTAAACCAGCAAAACAACGCCAGGAAATGCTATCTCCGACGCGCTACTAAAGTCACGTTTTCATAATTTCGAGGCTGAAGCCACCAAAAAAAAAACGGGTTTTAATGAAAATGCACTTCGCGCGGTTTGAATTAACCTATTAGTTCGAATTAATATGAGAAATTTTTTGTTTCACTTTTCACAGTGTGGGATCGTGTCACACCACGTCCCACTCCGAAGAATTTGCCTTCACAGCGTGGGACCATGTCACACCACGTCCCACTCCGAAGAATTTGCCTTCACAGCGTGGGACCGTGACACATCACGTCCCACTCCCGAAGGATTTTTTTTCACAGCGTGGGACCGTGACACACATCCCACTCCCGAAGGATTTGCCTTCACAGCGTGGGACCATGTCACACTACGTCCCACTCCCGAAGGATTTGCCTTCACAGCGTGGGACCGTGACACACCACGTCCCACTTCTGAAGGATGTTTCTTCACAGTGTGGGACAATGTCACACGTCCCACTCCCGAAGAATTTGCCTTCAGAGCGTAGGACCGTAACACAGGTGCCACGTGCCACTCTGGGCCAAAGGATTTACCTTCGCAGCGTGGGACCGTAACACCCCATGCCTCACTCCAGAAGGATGTTTCTTCACAGCGTGGGACCAAGTCACAGCACGTCCAACTCCGAAGGTTTTGCCTTCAAAGTGTAGATATCAGAGCGTGTGACCGTGACACATGTCCCACTCCCGAAGAATTTGCCTTCACAGCGTGGAACTGTGACACACTACGTCCCACTCCGAAGGATTTACCTTCACAGCATGGGACCGTGTCATCCCACGTCCCACGCTGAAGGATTTGCCTCCATAGTGGGGGACTGTGTTGCACCAAATCCCAGGCAGTGTGGGACCGTGTCACCCCATGTCCCACTCCGAATGATTTGCCTTCACAGCGTGGGACCGTGTCACACCACGTCCAACTCCAAAGGATTTGCCTTCACAGTGTGGGAAGTGTGGGTCCGTTAAACCCACATCACATCCCGTTCGATGGATTTACCCCCACAGTTGTAAATTGTAACACACACCACCGTGACGTGTCATCCAAGGAGTTGCCTTGTCATGGTTGGACCGTGACACACACATCACATCCCATCCGAAGGATTTGCCTCCACATGGTAGGAACGTAACACACAATCCATGTCCCATTCGAAGGACTTCTCTTTTCAAGTGGTTTCAGATTATACAATATTATTTTTTTGGGTTGTGTTGGTAGGAAGGAGACCAGATTGAATGGTTCCTTATGGACAATTAATACACTACATTAAAACAGGGTTGGGTTTGGTTCGAACAGACGTGTGTTACTCAGTGGAATCTAGTTCCCCCAGCGTTTCTTCTAATTTGGTAGTGTGGACACAAACTAATTGTTCGGTAGTTATTGAAACGTGATTTTCACGCGGACGGCCAGCGCACGAACGCGGGAAGAAAACGCCGAGCGTTGGTATTTTTTGTGCGTGCGAATTTGCTGTATATTCTTAGTTGAGAAAAGTAGATGAGAGTCAGATCTAGGTCTGTGCATGACTTTGGACGTGTAAAGAGAATGCCACTTCATAGTGGCGACTTCTAATTAAAAAAATTGCTTGGCCGCAAAACTCGTCGGAATTTACCACTCAGCAGCAGCATTCTGTTGGCAAGTCCCAAAGGCATGCACAGATCTTACTCTCTTCTACATTTTGATATTAGAACATATAGCAAATTTGGAATGAGAAATTTTAGCAGCAGTGGAATCCATAATTTTTGTTTGAAAGTTCAGTTCACGATGAAAGTCAAAAAAGTGTCCTGATATTAATACATAGTTTAACCAAACTTTGTGCGGCCTTGAATCACAGTGAATTTTGTCGAATTGACCCAAATGACCCAGCGCCATCCTACACCACTTTGTTTTGAGTTTTCAGTGAATCTCGACTTTTGGTGAGGATCCCGGGGACTTGATACCCTTCAAAAAGCAATTTCTCCACTAAGGCATGCTCGAGCGCTGGCCGCATGTTTCCCACATACAGATCACGTATGGAGTGTTACCACACAATTGGTTCGTTTCCACAAACATGAATCATTGAAATGCTGTGTAAATTGGATTCCACTGAGAATCCGCGTCCGTTCGAACGATACCCAACCCTGTCTTAATTGACGCACTTATAGTTGGCCACAGATATAGGGGAAATTACAGAGATCAAGTGAGAAGAGGTAAACGTCCCCGAGGTGCGTTTGGTTTGAGGTTACTACAATATGAGATCACTCGCAAGTCTCGATTTTTGTCATCAAGTAGAATTTGACTCCTTTTTTACCACACGTGTTGATACTCGAATAGTACCAGTAATTTTGCGTTTCAATCACAAACGTTTCAATACAATTCGCTTTTTATGTCTTTCACCAGAATTGCATTTACTTGTTCGAATTCGACAAACTTGTCGGGAATGTTTTCAAAAGTCCAGCAATCTCGGTACAAAACGTATAGTAAGGAAGGAATCGTTTTGTGCAACGGGCTCAATTTATCTGATACAAATTAATTGTTTGTTTTATAGTAATCTTCATCGGGTCCGTAGTCCACTTGGTAGACTGTGTGGGACCGTCACACACACACCCATAGCATAAGTGATCATATTCACGCCCACCACGGCTTTCTATTTACTTTGTGGGACTGTTACACCATACCGTCTCCTTTCAATTTGTGGGACCGTGATACACAATACGCTCATGACAAAAGGCGTTCCCTTCACGTTATGGGACCGTCACACAAACACACACACCACGCGCACGACAGACGGCTCGCACCTTCATTCTGAGGGCGCACCATGAGACTTTCGCTATGGGCCTGTAAATGTGTGTCAGTTGCTTTTGACCGATGGTTCAAACCTTCACTTCGTCAGGCAAGTGAAATACTAAGGTCCGCCCTTAGTCCGCTGCACCCATGGCAGAGACAGACTATTTTTGTTACATGACAGTACAGACTTATGATTTGGGGTTGCACCCTTCGAGACACCCAGTTGAGTTGGATGTGGGTAGAAGGCATTTCACATTACTCGATACGCCGAGCTCTTAGTGAAGAAGACGGAGCCTTCATATTGTCAAGGGCCTGGGACTTCGCACATGACAGAGGGTTGCACCTTCACATTGTCTGGTCCATGTGACTTACATGCTATCATATGTCAACTCTTCTTTACGACATTTATACTTACAAAATACAGATATGTATGTATGCATATGTGTGTATATATGTGCATGAAAATTTCTATTCGTCTCTGTCCTCTGCTGTCCTTGTGTCATTATATGTATGTACATGTATACATGTACGTGTCTGCAAATTTAGGTGTGGCTGTATGAATATATATACATATACGTATACATGTAAACGCTCAATTCTATCGCCTTACATCCCGGCTGCGCCTCCTGAGTGTCTTTCATGAATACATTCTTCCCCATGCTCGTCCCCAGCACCATTAACAACATGGACCCACGAGGATCAGGGTTCATGCCCTCTATCACGCCCAAGTCCAGCACGTCTTTCGACCACGCCTACGTCACGCTACCCAATTGATCGCCTGCCGTGGACTTGCTACACCTCGATCCTTGTGCGCCCTGTCCCACCTGGCATCTCACTGATGTGTCCGACACACACTCTGCCACATTGCTTCCCAATTGCCTATCTCCCGAGCCCGGCCTGTATATGCTGTTTGTTCCATGCTGCCCCCCAGCACCGTCACCGACGTGGACCCAAGAACATCAAAGTTTATGCCCTGTATTGTGCTAAAGCCCGGCACGTCCGTCGTCACACCTGGAGCATGTTTTTCGATCGCTCCCAAGCCGTCATCATCAATGCACTCGCACCGAGCCCTGCCCTACCTGGTATCTTATGGATGTGTCCGAGACCTAGTCTTTCGCATCGCATCTTGTGTGCACTCATGAGTACAGCCCATACGTACCATCATCCCCACTCTCACCCCCAGCACCATTACCATTGTGCACTACAAGAAAGACGGTTCACACACCCAATCAAACTCGAACCCAGCACGTCCGTCGACCACGTCTGCGTCACGTATACCGTGTGCCCATTCCAAGCCTGGCGCGTGTATGCCATCTTTTTCATGCTGACCCCGTGCATTGTAACTGAAGTCAATCCAGTGGCTTGTCAGTTCACGCTCTGCATCACGCTCAAGCCCGGCTTGTCGATCAACCACGCCTGCGTCATACTCCCGGATTGATTTCAAACCGTCGATATCGCCTACTTTGATGCCTGCACGCCCTGCCCCACCTTGTACCTCACCAATGGGTCTGAGGCCCATTCTGTCGCCTCGCATCCCTTGATTTCTCCAAAAAATTGCGCGTGTATGCCATCTTCCCCATGCTGGCTCCATGCACCGTCACCAAGGTCAATCCAGTGACTTTTGGTTCACGGCCTGCATGACACTCCAGCCCAGTACGCCAGTCGACCACGACTGCGTCGTGCTCCCTGAACAATTTGCGGATGGCATACATAGTCGCCTATCTCGATCCCTACACACCCTGCCCCATCTTGCATCTCACTGATGTGTCCGAGACCCAATCTGTGGCCTTGCACCCCTCAATTTCTCCAGAGACTTGCACATGTATGTTGTTTTTGCTATGCTGGCCCTGATCACCGTCAATAAAACAAATCTAGTGGCTTGTCGGCGCACGGCCTGCATCACGCTCAAGTCCGGCACGTCTGTCGACCATGCCTGCGTCACGCTCCCCGATCAAATTACAGCCATCAACATCGTGTGCCTCGATCCCTGCCAAGCTTGCATCTCAGCCATGTGTCCAAGACACAGTCTGTCACCTCGCATTCCGTGTACTCCGCCCGAGCCCGGGCCGTGTATATCATCTTCTCCATGCTGGCCCCGCTTACTGTCACCGAGTGCACCGTCACCAGAGCCAATCTAGTGGTTTGTCTGTTCATGAGCTGCCTGATGATCAAGCTTGGCACGTCTATCGACCACTCCTGCGTTACACTCTCCGATCAGTTTGCAGCAGTCACCGTCGCCTGCCTCGATATTGCATCCCGTGTGCTTCTTCAAACCCATGTGCTTCTTCCAAGTCAGGTCTGTGTATGCCATCTTCTCTATACTGGCCCCATGCATTATCACTGAAGACTTTTCACTGGCTTGTCGGTTCACGGCCTGCATCACGCTGAAGACCAGCACATCTGCCAACCACGCTGGCGTCACACTTCTTCATCGATTTCCAGTCATCATATTCGCTTGCCTTGGTTCCTGGACGATTGGCTCTACCTTGCACCAAGACCCAGTCAGTCGCCTCGCATACCCTAATTTCTCCCGAGCCTGGGCTGTGTATGCCAGCTTTCTAATGCTGGCCCCGTGCACCGTCACCGCGGCCAATCCAATGGCTTGTCGGCTCACGACATGCATTACACTCAAGCCCGGCACGCCTGTCAACCACACCTGCGTCACACTCCCCGATCTATTCCAAAGCCGTCAACATTGTTTGCCTCGAGCCCTGTACACCCTGCCCCACCTGGCATCTCACTCATGTGTCCAAGACCCAGTCTGTTGCCTCGCATTCCGTGTGACTTTGCCAAGGCCTGTATGCCATCTTCCACACGCTAGCTCCGAGCATCGTCATCGAATCCGCTCCAGTGGGTTGTCGGCTCATGGCCTGTATGACGCTCAAGTCCGGTACGTCTATCGACCACGCCTACGTCAGGCTCCCTGATCGATTCCCAACCGTCACTATCGCCTATCTAGATCCTTGCACGTCCAGCCCCATCTTACACCTCATTAATGTGTCGCATCCCGTGTGCCCCTCCCAAGCCCGACCCGGGTGCGCCACAAGCCCCATGCTCGCCCTTGTGTATCGTCACTGACGCCGACGCTGTCCCCGATCAGTTCTACCGTCGCATCAAGCTCAATGACCCCAAGTCCGGTCACCATACCTGCGTCACACTCCCTCCCAGCTCCCCTGCCGTCATCACCACTCGCCGTGTCCCCCGAGGAACAATGTGTCACCAAGCACCTCACCAAATTCTTCGACTCCCACTTCGTCGCCTCGCACCCCGTGAGCTCCTCCCGTGCCCGACCCGTGTACATGACACGCCCCATACTAGTCCCGTGTAATGTCACCGACGCTGGCCTTGTCCCCGCTCAGTTCTGCCATCGCATCACGCTCAATGACCCCAAATCCAATCACCATACAGGTGTCACGCTCCCTCTCCACTCCTCTGCGATTGTTTCCATCTGCCGTGTCCCCCGAGCTCCATGCGTCACCAGGTGTTTTACTGATATCTTCAACTCCCACTCCGTCACCTCGCAACCCATGTGCCCCTCCCGAGCCCGCCCCGTGTACATTACAAGCTCCATACTCGTCTTGTGTATCTGCACCGACGCCGACCCTGTCCCCGCTCGGTTCTGCCATCGCATCATGCTCACCGTTATCCAAGACTCCAACACCGTCGGCTCGCACGTCATAAGCCCCTCCCGTGCCCGCCCTGTGTACGTCACAAGCACCATACTCGCCCCGTGTATCGTTACCGACGCCGACGCTGTCCCTTCTTGGTTCTGCCGTCGTATCACGCTTAATGACTCCGAGTCCACTGTCCATGCCTTTGTCACGCTCTCCCCGCTGACCTGCCATCATCACCACTTGCCGTGTCCCCTGAGCTCCATGCGTCATCAGGCACCTCACTAATGTCTCCTAGTCCCACTCCGTCGCCTTGCATCCCCTCCCGAGCCTGACCCGTGTACGCCACAGGCCCCATGCTCTCCATGAGTATCATCACCGACGCTGACCCTGTCCCTTCTCGGTTCTGCCGTTGTATCGCACTCAATGACCCCAAGTCCATCGACCATGCCTTTGTAACGCTCTCTCCTCGCTCCCTTGTCGTTATCATCAATGGGCATGTCCCTCGATCTCTATGCGTCACCAGGCACCTGACTGATGTCTCCGACTCCTACTCCGTCGCCTCACATCCTGCGTACCTCTCCCGAGCCCGACCAGTGTACGTCACAAGCACCATACTCGCCCGGTGTATTGTCAACGACGCCAACACTGTCTCCGCTTGGTTTTGCCGTCGCATTACGCTCAACGATCCCAAGTCCACTGTCCATGAATGCGTGAAGCTCCCTCCCCAATCCCCTGCCGTCATCACCACTCGCCGTGTCCCCCGAGCTCCATGCGTCACCAGGCGCCTCACCGATGTCTCCGACTCCCACTCCGTCGCCTTGCATTCCGTGAGCTCCTCCCGAGCTCCTCCAGTGTACCACAAGCCTCATGATCGCCCCATGTATCGTCATCGGCGCCGACGCTGTCCCCGCTTGGTTCTGCCGCCGCATCACACTCCATGACCCCAAGTCCAACGTCCATGCCTTTGTCACGCTCCCTTCCCACTCCCCTGCCATTATCATCACTCGCCGTGTTCTCCGATCTCCATGCATTACCAGACACCTCCCCAATGTCTCTGATTCCCATCTCATCACCTCACATCCCATTTGCCCCACCCACGAACGCCCTGTGTACGTCATAAGCCCCATGCGTGCCCCAGGTATTGTCACCCACGTCGACGCTGTCCACGCTCGGTTCTACCATCGCAGCACGCTCAATATCCCAAAGTCCACCGTCCATGCCTGCGACACGCTCCCTGTCCGCTCCCCTGCCATCATATCCACTTGCCGTGTCCCCCAAGCTTCAAGTGTCACCAGGCACCTCACCGATGTGTCCGACTCTCATCTCATCGCCTCGCATCCCGTGTGCCTCTCCCGAGCCCGACCTGTGTACACCACAAGCCCCATGATTGGCTCGTGTATCGTCACTGACACCGACGCTGTCCCCGCTCAGTTCTGCCGTCGCATCACGCTCCATGACCCCAAGTTCGGTCATCATGCCTGCATCACGCTTTCTTCCGGCTCCCCTGCCATCATGACCACTCGCCATGAAACCCAATCCCCATGCGTTACCAGGCACCTCAACGATGTGTCCGACTCCCAATCCGTCGCCTCTCATCCTGTGAGCCCCTCCCGAGCCCGAAACGTATACATACGATAAGCCCCATGCTCGCCCTTATGTATCGTCGCCGACGCTGACGCTGTCCCCGCTCGGTTCTGCCGTCGCATCATGCTCAATGACCCCAAGTCCAGCGACCATGCCTGTGTCACGCTCTATCCCCGCTCCCCTGCTGTCATCACCACTTGCTGTGTCCCCCGAGCCCCATGTGTCAACAGGTACCTCACCGATGTGTCCGACTCCCATCTTATCGCCTCGCATCTTATGATCTCCTCCCGAGCCCGACTCGTGTACGCCACAAACCCCACGCTTGCTTCGTGTATCGTCAACGACGCCGACGCTGTCCCTGCTCGGTTCTGCCGTCGCATCACGCTCAATGACCCCAAGTCCTGTTATCATGCCTGCGTCACGCTCCTTTCCTGCTCCCCTGCCATCATCACCACTCGCCGTGTCCCCCAAGCCCCATACGTCACCAGGCACCTCACCGATGTGTCCGACTCCCATCCCATTGCCTCGCATCCCGTGAGCTCCTCCAGAGCCCGCCCCGTGTACGCCACAAGCCTCATGCTTGCTTCGTGTATCATCACCGGCACTGATACTGTCCCCGCTCGATTTTGCCGTCGCATCACGCTCAATGATCCAAAGTCCATAGGCCATGCCTGTGTCACGCTCCCTCAAAGATCCCGTGCCGTCATCACCACTCGCTGTGTCACCGGAGACCCATGCGTCACCCGACACCTCACCGCTGCCTACGACTCTCACTCCGTCGCCTCACATTCCGTGTGCCCCTCTCGTGCCCGCCCCGTGTACGCCACAAGCCTTATGATCGCCCCGTGTATCGTCACCAACGTTGAATCTGTCCCCGCTCGGTTCTACCGTCGTATCACGCTCAATGATTACAAGTCCACTGTCCGTTTCTGCGTCACTCTCCCTTCCGGCTCCCCTGCCGTCATCACCACTCACCATGTCCCCTGAGCTCCATGCTCCACCCTGCCCCTCACCAATGTGTCCGAGACCCACTCCATCGCCTCGAATCTTGTGCACTTCTCTGGAGTCCGGCCTTTGGATACCATGTTCCTAATACTGGCCACGAGTACTGTCAACCAGACCAATCCAGTGGCTTGTTGGTTGTCGACCTGTATGACGCTCAAGCCCGGCACATCTGTCGACCACGCGTGAATCACGCTCCCTGATCGATTCTCAGCCGTCACCGTCGCCCGCCTCGATCCCAAGCCCATCTCGAGCCCTGCCTGTGTATGTCATCATCCCTATGCTGGCCCCGTGCGCCATCATCGAAGCCAATCCAGTGACTTGGCGGTTCACAGCCTGCATCACGCGCAAGACGACCACACGTGCGTTGCGATCTCTGATCGATTTGCAACCATCACCATCGCCTGTCTCAATCTCTGCACGCCCTGCCCCACCTTGCATCTCGGCGATGGGTCTAAGACCCAGTGTGTCATCTCGCATCCTATGTGCCACCCCCGAGCCCGGCTCGTGTATGCCATGTTTCCAATGCCAGCTTCATGCACTGTCACTGAGGCAAATGCAGTGGCTTGTCGGTGTATGGCCTGCAACACGCTCGAGCCCGGTACGCCAATTCTCAGCCGTTACCGTCGCCTACCTCGATCCCTGCACGCTCTGCCCCACCTTGCACCGCAGCGATGGGTCCGAGACCAAGTCCATCTCTTTGCATTCTTTGTGTACCTCCCAAGCCCAACCCGTGTATGCCATCTTTTCTATCTTGGCCCCATCAAAGCCAATCCAGTGACTTGTCGACTCACGGCCTGCATCTAGCTTAAGCCTGGCACGTCGGTCGCCACGCCTGTGTCACGCTCCCCTATCAATTTCAAACAGTCACACTCGCCCAATTCGATCCCTGCACGCTTGGCCCCTTGCATCTTACCGATGTGTCTGAGACCCTGTCTGTCTCGACCCTGTCTGTCTGAGACCCTGTCTGACTTGCCGTGATTCATCCAGAAACTTGCCCGTGTATACCATCTTCCCCATGCTGGCCTCGAGAACCGTCGTCCAGGCCAATCCAGTGGCTTGCCTGCAGCCTGCACCACGCTCAAGCCCAGCATGTCTATCCACCACGCCTGCATCACGCTTCTTGATCGATTTCCACCCACTACTGTTTCCTAATCCACTAGATATTTGGGGAGCTTAACAGCTGCGAACTGGGTGTCTTTCGATTTTAATGTTTCTTACTCCTCTTGCTGAGGTTACTCCTTAATAAACACTCTTAAATTCAAAAAAAAATCCAGGTAAGCCTCTCTCGAGCCAAGTCCATGTATGCAATCTTCCCCATGCTGGCCCCGTGCACCATCACCGAAGCCAATCCAGTAGCTTGTAAAGGCATGCATCATGCTCAAGCCCGGCTCGTCTGTCGACCACGTGCGCTATGGTCCCTGATCGATTCCCAGCCGTCACCATCGCCTGCCTCGATCCCTGCAAAGCCTGCCCCACCTTGCACACCAGCGATGGGTCCAATGACCAGTCTGTCGCCTCAAATCCCGTGCGCTCCTCCCAAGCCCGGCCTGTGTATGCCTTCTTCCCAGTGCTGGCTTCATGCACAGTCACCGAGGCCAATCCTGTGGCTTGTCGGCTCACAGCCTGCATTACTCTTAAGCCTGGCACATCGGTCGATCACGCGTGCATCACGCTCCCCGATCAATTCCACAGAGAGAAAGATAACGTTGTGTATTGGAAAACCAATAGGAAGATCATTAATGATCTCGATTCCACACAGTCATACTCGCCCGTTTCGATCTCTGCACGCTTGGCCCCGTGCACCTGACGGATATGTCCGAGACCCAGTCTGTCGCCTCGCCGCAGACCTGCTGTAATATATCCAGCAACTGGCCCGTGTATGCTATCATCCCCATGCTGGCCTCATGCACCGTTATCGAGGCCAATCCAGTGGCTTATCGGCTCACGGCCTGCATCACGCTCAAGCCCGACACATATGTCAACCACGTGAGCGTCACACTCCCTGATCCAATCCCAGCCATCACAATCTTTCGACTGATCCCTGCATGCCCTGCACCATCTTGCACCTCAGTGATGTGACTGAGACCTAGTCTGTCGCCTCGCATTCATTAATTTCTCCAGACTAAGTCTGTTGCATCCCGTATGCTCCTTCGAGCCTATCTGCGTATGCCATATTCCTCATGCTCATGCTGGCTCCATGCAACATAATCGAAGCCAATGCAGTAGCTTCTGGACTCATGGCCTCGTCACATCCGGCACGTCTTTCTGGGCTTATGGCCTGCTCAAACCCGGCATGTCTGTCGACCACGCCCATGTCATGCTCCCCGATCACTTTGTAGCCGTTACTGTTTCCTGCTTGAATCCTTGCACACCCTGCCCCACCTTGCACCACACCGATGTGTCTGAGACCAAGTCTGTTGCCTCGATCTCGTGTAATCTTCCCGAGCCCGGCCCATGCATGCAATCTTTCCCACTCTGGACCCATGCACCGTAAAGCCAATCCAGTGGTTTGTCGGCTCACGGCCTGCAGTACGCTCAAGTCTGGTATATCTGCCAAACACGCGTGCATCACGCTCCCCGATAACATTCCAGCCGTCACCACTGTCTACTTTGATCCTTTAGCGCCCTATCCCACCGTGCGCCTCACAGATGTGTCCGAGACCCAGTCTGTTGCCTTGCATCCCGTGTGCCTCTTCTGTGCCCCACCCGTGTAAGCTATCTAGCCCTTACTGGCCCCGAGCACCGTCATTGAAGCCAATCCAGTGGCCTGTTGGCTCACAGTCTGCATCACTTGCAAGCCAGGCACATATGTCGACCACGCCTGCGTCACGCATCTGAATGATTCGCAGCAGTCAGCGTCTCCCACTTCAATTCCTGCACGTCCTGCACCACCTTGCACCTCAGCGATCTATCCGAGACCTAGTCTGTGACCTGGAACTTAATGTGTCCATGCTGAGCCCGACCCGGATGTTTTCCCAATGCTGGCCCCGTGCACTGATACCGAAGCCAATGCAGTAGCTTGTTAGCTCACAGCCTGAATCACGCTTAAGCCCGGCACGTCTGTCGACCATGCCTGCGTCACGCTCCCTGATCAATCCCCAGCTGTCGCCATCGCCACCCCAATCCTTGCACGTCCTGCCCCACCTTGTTCACCAGCGATGTGTCCGAGACCCAGTCTGTCGCCTCGCGCTGCGTATGCCCCTCCCGAGCTCTTCCTGCTTATGCAATCTTGCCCATGCTGGCCCAGAGCACCATCACCGAAGCCAATCCAGTGGCTTATCAGCTTACCACCTTCATAACACTCAAGCCCGGTACGTCTGTCGACCTCGTCTGCATCAAGCTCACCGATCGATTTCCAGCTGTCACTACCGCCTGCCTCGATCCTTGCACGCCCTATCAAGCTTGCATCTCACCAATGCGCCTGAGACCCAGTCTGTCGCCTCGCGTCCCGTGTGCTCCTCTCAACCCCGACCCTGGATGCCATCTTCCTTATGCTGGCCCCGTGCACCGTCACCGAAGCCAATCAAGTGATTTCCATTAATTGACTTTTATTTTTGCATAACAATTGTGTGTTTCGGTTCTGGCACCAGTTTATCTTGTTGGAAAGAATTTGGCTGCAGCAAGTGATTTGCAAGATGAGTGTTCAACAAAATCGCAATGCCTATTCAGATTTTATTTGAAAGAAACCTTCCCGCACACTCTTTGTTTTCTCACAACCCTGGTTTCTTCTATCTCTGTCTTTGTTTCTATCCTCGCCTTCTTGCCCCCACCCTGAACTCTAAACCCTACACGGTAGTCTTTCCATTCATATCGTGAAACGATTCCCTCCATCACTCCTGCCCCCTCTCGCATATCAAGTGTTTCTGCCCCTTTCCACCATCAGTTATTTCCATCCTGGCTGTACCTGGCCCTCTCGCTCTCTTTCCTCATCCTTTCCTCTCTTGCATGTTTGCTTTAGCTGTGCAACGCAAATGATGTTGTCGTTCCATGTTTAGATGTATACGTATGGACAGGTGAAGGAAATGTAGATGTGTATGTCTATATGTATGTGTTCACGCGTATACGAGTGCATCCATCTGATTATGTCGAGATACGTTGTTGCTCGTATTTGATATCATGCGAAACACATGTCACACCTCATCAGCACCTACTACCGGTGTTGACGAGGTAATGGGTACTGATGAAGTACAGGTGCCATCTACTACAGTTCTACTACTGTCAGTTGAGGTAACAGTAATTACTTCACCGGTATCGGTATCAGTAGCCCCAGCGTCAGTACTATCACCATCTTCAACGATTTCATCTTCTGAATTGATCGAGTGGGTCTTGGAATTATTAAATTCCTCAAACGTCCCAAGTGGTTTCTAGTATGCATATATATATGTGTGCGTATATGCGTTCGGACGAGTGAACGTTTGCATACGTATATTCATATGTTAAAATATACATATGAATACATATACATATACACGCATACATATCTATATATATAAACATATATATCTTTATGTATATCTATCTATCTATCTATCTATATAAATATATATAGATATGTTCAGAACAAATACAGAGATGTATATAGATATATACATAGATATACACATACATATATATATATATATATAT
>Ga0209284_10004699_pt1 | contig 14991 bp, 17 predicted proteins | sample FRY03_FD_187211 | JGI IMG/M metagenome (GOLD analysis project Ga0209284, IMG submission 187211) | Freshwater microbial communities from Lake Fryxell liftoff mats and glacier meltwater in Antarctica - FRY-03 (SPAdes) (version 2) | ecosystem: Environmental > Aquatic > Freshwater > Ice > Glacier... | reverse complement strand
GGGCTTTTGTCGGGGCTGTAGTTGACAACACGCACGGCATGCGCTCAGTCGACTACCGAATTTGCTGCCTCCGGATCTACAATTACTTGGGGAGCATGATGTCGGTGTTGCATCCATTTCGAGATGGAGCAAACGCATCGATGTAGCGAAATGGCCTTCTCGAGGCTCTAAAATCGTAGACGCTGTAGAAGCCGGACCTCATGCGACCTCGCTTCGCGGCAACCCATTAAACTGGATATAGAATGACTGGCATCCTAGTGTTTCCAGAACTAGCTAGCACGGGTGTAGTACAGGCGTGTAGCTCCACCTCGGCTATCCCGCAAGCATCACCATCAGCGTCAGCATCAACATCAACATCAACATCAGCATCAGCATCAACATCAACATCAGCATCAGCATCAGCATCAGCATCAGCATCAGCATCAGCATCAGCATCAACATCAGCTGTGTGTGTCGGCTTAAAGTGCAGGTAAGAGGTGACAGTCAAACCCGATGGCCGAGCTGTTTGTGCGCTCCGTCCTCCAGGACGTGGTCCTCCTGCGCCCCGAGATGATCGGTAGCAACTTCCGAGAAATGGTGCAGCACAAGCTGCGCGAGACCTTCGAGGGCGTCTGCAGTCGGCACGGGTACATCCTGCCGGGTTCGATCACGGTGCACCGTATCCTCAGCGCCCGCATCGAGGCCGTGTCCCTGAACGGGGACGTGCGGTACGACGTGCGGTATTTCGCGAACGTGTGCAACCCGGCCGTCGGCGCAGTGGTCGAAGCGCGCATCGTAAACATGAACAAGTTTGGCGTGTTGGCGCACAGCGGCGTGCAGGGCCCGGACGGAGAATTCCTGCCCGTCGTCGAGAGCATCGTCATGCGCCTGGCGTTGGAATCGAACCCGAACGAGGTCGACCTAGACACGCTTGCGATAGGCGACAGCGTGTTTGTGGAGATCGTCGGCCGTAAGTTCGAGCTCAACGACGAGCGGATCTCAGTCATCGCACGTGCTGTCAAGGGGGGTGGGTCTCTCTCTCACTCCCCGTCGGCTCCGGCGCCGGCGCTCGGCGCGCTGACGGCTGGAGCGTCGGCAGCGCTGATGTCCGGAGACCGAGATCACGACGACCACACCGACGGGGAGGACGAGTCCCCGCCTTCCGAGGGCGATGAGGACGAAGGCGACGAAGACGCGGACGAGCCCGACAGAAGCGACGACGACAAGGACGATGCCCAGGCTGACGAAGAGGAGGAGGAAGAGGACGGCGACGAAGACGAGGCCGTGGACGCCGGAGAGGAGGAGGCAGATGCCGAAGATGTCGGCGTTCGGAAGGGCGGCAAGAAGGAGGTCTCTGCGAGCGGAGGCGCGGGCAGCGTCGCCGGCGCGTCCTCGGACGGAGGGTCTTCGATGTTCGGAGGCGATGACGAGAGCTTTGGGGGGGGCGGGGGGGCCTCGGAAGGACCCAGCGGGTCGGACTCTGATTGACGAGAGAGCGAGTGCCGTCCTCTTCGCCGTGCCCAAGCAACCAACCGGGTTTTGTATGTAAGCAAGCTTAGTACCAGCTCCTCACGTTTCCATCACCCATGGCCGAGCCGATCGGAGGAGAGAAGTGCTCGAGCTCGCCCTGTTGACGCGCGGGCCCAGGAGCCGTCTTCCTCTTCTGCCGCTTCCTTTGTCTGAGCACGGCCGACGGACCCATCAAGGGTGCGTGCATCGCGATTGGCAAGGGCTCGCTAGGAGTGGCCTGCGCAATCTGCGCCTTCCGCTGTTCCTGTTGCGGAGTCATTGGAGGTGACTTGATGCTCTCGGGGAGCATGCACCAGGCCGACTGTTCGTTCATAACGTGCTCCAAGAGAACGCTGACCACGACCGTCAAACACACGGCTAGAAGGATGTCTCGCGTCGGCAAGAACATCATGCAGAACAACGCCGCTCGCTTGAACAGAGGATGGCGCAAGACGGTCTGTTGCGCCGCCGTCAGGTCGCCGATGACGAACCTCGATCCCAGGCTGGCGACGATCGCCGCTGCGCCCCACGTCAGCTTGGAACCATTTACTGCAGCGAGCGCTCCTAGCATCCTCCTTCTTGACCTTTCGCGTTACCTTTTTCTGTCCGCACAACTGCGTCCGATCGGACAGCCCGTTTTTACCAAGTCAAGGTACCGGAGCATCCGCTCGAGAAAATGTCTCAGCCTGTCCGCGTGTGTTTCTTCGGGACTCACCCGACGCAGTTCAACGGGTATTCCCGCGTGGTGTACGAGCTCAGCCGTGCAGTCGCACGCCGCAACGCGCGGCCCGGTCAGAGCAATACGCGCATCGCGTTGCACGTGTTCGGGTTCCAACGTTTCAACAAAGCGCCGCCAGGCCACCGCCAAGACATGCCTTCCGAGGTCGATGTGTACGACGCGGCATCACACTCGGCGCCAGGGACCGAAGGGTTTGGATTTGAACAAGTGCGCGCCTACGTGGAGCGAATACGTCCGGACGTAGTTGTCGTGCTGAACGATCTGATCGTCGTCACCAACGTGCTGAGAGGGCTCGAGCAAGCCTCCAACCGCAAGCAGTTCCGTGTGATCATCTACGCGGATCAGGTCTACCTGTGCCAACGCAAGGAGCTGCTCGAGAACGTGAACCGCGCAGCCGACGCGGCGATCGCGTTCACGCCCGCGTGGCGTGCGTGCCTGGAATGGCAGGGGCTGAAAGTGCCGTGCGGCGTTCTGGAGCACGGCTTCAACCCCCGGACGTGCTTCCCGATCCCTCGGCGGCTCGTGCGCCGCTTCTACGGCATCGCGGAGAGCGACTTCCTCGTGCTCAACCTCAACCGCAACCAGCCGCGCAAGCGGTGGGATACCTGCTTGCAGGCGTTCGCCGAGGTCGTCGCGCGACGTCCGACCGCTCCGATCCGTCTCGTCATCGCGACGGACACCAAGGGAGCGTGGGACCTCGTGGAGCTCTACCAACGTGAACTGAAGAAGCGCGGCGTCTCCGTCGAGGCCGGCATGGCGCGCCTGATTACGCCCGGGCATCCTCAGGTGATGAGCGACGAGGACGTCACCGTGTTGTACAACCTCGCCGACGTCGGCATCAACACCTGCGACGGAGAGGGATGGGGTCTCTGCAACTTCGAGCAGGCCGCGATCGGCATCCCGCAGGTCGTGCCGCGCATCGGCGGGTTCGCGCACTTTTTCGACGACGACATAGCGACGTTGATCGACCCGATCACGACCGTGTACGTAGACAGCGGGAGAGACGGCGTCGGCGGCGAGGCACAGCTGACGTTGTCGGATGATTACGCGGATGCCATTCTGAAGTACTACGACGACCCGGCGTTGCGTGATCGCCACGGACACGCGGCCCGGGAACGCATCCTCTCTCGCTTCTCGTGGGACCGTATCGCCGACGACTTTGCCGCCGTGGTCGCCCCCGCCCAGTCCAGTGCCGAGGACGCCCTCCCCTCCTCGGTGCCGTCCGATGACGACGACGTAGAGGCCGTCGACCTCGGCGCCCTCCGTTCCGAGGCGTCTGTCGTCCCGCCTCTCGAGGAGCCCGCCGCCGTCCAGGCAAACAAGACCATGGCCGATGAGCTCTGCGAACTCCAGGCCCGCATCGTCGAGCTCCAAGCAAAGATGGCCGTGACTTGAGATCGTCGGCCGTGCCCTCCCCCGGAGCTGCTTGCGCTTCCCCCGCCGACCTGATTTGAGAGAAAAACGCGGGGCTATGTTATCCACCTCACTCACCATGGGCCTCGGAGCAAGCAAGCAAGCTGCGGCTGGTCATCCTTCTGCGCTGGCCAGCTCGACGGCCGGGTTATCCCCTCCGACCGAAGGGGGAATTCTTAAGAACAGGTTCATCACCGAGGACGGCGTTGAGTACGAGTGTAACTGCCAAAGGAAGGCCGTGGCGAAGCACGAGTCGGCGAAGCGGGAGTCGGCCAAGGACCTGCCGCCGACAAACGGAGAACAGCAGCCTGCACGCTCGAGGTCCACGGCGAACGCCCCCGTCATGTCTCCGGTCGAGTCGGCCGGAGAGAAGCCTGTGCGCTCGAGGGCGTCCAACGACAGCACCTCCCCCATGGAGCAGGCTGCTGCTGCCCAAGATCAGCAGCAGCAGCAGCAGCTGCTGCTGCAGAGTGGCGGCGCACCCAAGCGGAAGAGAAAACCCGTCGTCAAGAGGAAGCCGCCGACGAAGAAGAGCACGACCACGAAGAGGAGGAAGCCCGCGTCGACAGCGACGAAGAAGAAGAAGTCGGCCGTCAAGCGGAAGCCGGCCGTCAAGAGGAAGGGAAAGCCTGCTGCCTCATCCGGGCGCAGGTAGCGAAAAAAAACTGGTGCCATGAGTAGCTGATCTGCCTCCCCACGCATAGTTAACATGGGGCGATCCGTCATGTACGCTGTTGTTTTTGCAGTGTTGCTCGCGTCCGCCGCGGCTTACGTCGCGTGGACGCAGTGGTTCGGCGGCCAGCTCTCGCATCTCAAGCCGAAGGGCACCGAGCGCTTCCTCGCCGAGCAGAAGGATGCGACGGACTCTGATGTTTCTTCGCCCCCCGGAACCTACGACTCTCGTTTGTACGTGCTTGAAACGTTCGAGACCGTGCTGCGCCGTAAGCCGACCGAGGCCGAGATCGACAAGTACAGCCGCCTCGGCAGCAACGACGCCATCATGAGCGCAATCGTCGCCGACTACGAAGCCGTGTCATTGCCCGAGACTGCGCCTGCCCCTAAGAACCCGCCGCCCCACGCAGGCGGCGGCGAAGAAGAGTGCGACAGCGACAGCGACAGTGAGTCGGAGGACGGAGGACGGCCGGTGTGGCCTCCTGTCTCTGTCTCTCCACCGCCGTTGCCGCCGTCATCGAGCACTCCCCCGAAACCCTACTGCGCCACCGGATCAGTTCCGGCATCCCCCGAGCTCGGGGGGGCACACACCAATGGCAAGCACAACAAGGGCGACAAGAGCGGCAAGCACAGCAAGGGCGACAAGAGCGACAAGAGCGACAAGAGCGACTGGCCCGACCGCGGCCGTGTCTGCTTGGACCGCGCCGACGTCGTGCTTCGCCTGCAGGCGATCGCCGACGAGGTCGAGCAGTTTCGTCGTCTGGTATCGATGCTGTGATGTTTTCGATCGCAAGGTCAGAGATGTGTATGCCGTCCGATGGACGATCCTCGTTTCAAGCCGATCGCGTGGATCGCTCTGGGAGCTCTGGCAATCATGTTCGTCCTGTCGTTCATGAGGTGTCCGCAGTAATTTCCGGCTTCAGGGGTAGTATTTCAAGCCAAGCATGCAGAACGTCATGCAGAAGTCGGTCGCCTCTGCCATGGCGGGGATGAGGCCGGGCGGATCCGAAGGGCGCAGAGCGACGGTGGTCCCCTTGAAGGGCGCCGTGCGCGACGGCGCCTCTCACGGCGTGGTCACGGTGGTTCGGTTGGTGCGCACGATGGTGCTGTGGATCGCGTTTTACTTCGTGGAGCGTGCCTACCAATCTTCGTACCTGCAACAGACGTTCGTCGATGGGCGCGAGCCTCCCCCTATGTGGACTGTCCCGTTCGCCGCCTTTGCAATCGAGGCCTTCCTGTACGCGCTGATGTTCCTGCTGCTAACGCTGCTGTACGCGCGCTTCAAGTCCGACTCGAACACGTTTGTCATCGACGGTCCTCTGCTGTCCCAGCTGGCACGGGAGTACTTTGCGACGACCGGCGTCGCCCTGGCCGTGTGCGCCTGTGTCGGCGGGGTCGCAGAGAAGAGGCAGTACTTTCGTTACCGCGAGGACGGGCTGCGCGGCATACGCGCCGTCAGCCTCATGATGTTCCTCGTGTCGGCCGTCACGTTGAACATCGTGTCCTGGTTGTAGACTGTATAAAGGGCTCCATATGGCAGCCTTCGTCGGCACCCATCTCGATGGGCTTCTCGGTAGAAAACTACGTCTTGTTGCCGTCGACGGTCGTCTGCGTATACTCGTTCGTGTTCAGCACGATTCTGGGCACCAGACTGCTCATGCTCAACCTGAGCGACACTTGCGACCTCCGCGTCACCGCCAACGTCATCCGACAGACCGAGATGCCGGACTTCGGTCGGTGCTCGCTGGACGTCGAATGGATCGTCTCGGACGTCCGGTACACGGCGGACGATGCGATCGCCATGGAGTGCTCGGTCCACCCTATCGGCAAGCGTTTCGATGCGTGCTACCGCACGGAACGCCCGGATCGCCTCGTGAGCATCGGGACGTATCAGGTCTTCAACCACATGTGGGAAGACAAGGATGCGAGGGACCTCGCCATCTACACCGGCGTGTTCTTCGGCGTGTTCTGTCTCAGCGGCGTCGTGCTCGCCGGCGCCGCCATCTACGACAGTCTGTCCAAGTCTAGAAGCTCCGCCGAGGAGGAGGCCGCCGACGTCGAGAAACAGGCCAAGCTGCTGAGTCGCTGCGGATCGGAGACGTCGATCCATGATTCCGTCGGGTCGCAATGACGCTCGCGGGGGCGATGCGAAGATCGTGTAGATCACGGCCCTTTGCCTGCGGACGCGATCATGCGCCTCGCATGACACCATGACCCCATGACCCTTGATCGCATACCCCGACAAACATGGTCAACGAATGAGGCGCGAATGACACCTTAAATGGCACATCCAGGGGGGTCTTTTTTAATACTTTAACGAGCTTGCTCGATGTGCGAAGCCCAAGTCAGACAAAAATTGGATCTGAATGAATCGGCTGGCGTACTAACCAACGTCTCGCGACTTTCAACTCCGATGTCATGCTCATGCGATGATGCGTCGTTGCACCCCTGCAAAAACGACATCATCTTCCCCTATGAAGTCCTCTGGAAGATTCTATCCATGCAGACCGTGCGTAGAGAAGACCTCATGCTCATCGCGCGGGACGTTTCCGACGTTGTCAGGAAACACTGCGTCGCAGCCAAGAGTAGGGGGGGGATGAGGTCTGATCTTGCAACCGCACTCCTCCGCCTGGGATATTGCCCGGCCCTGAAGAGGCTCGGCCTGCGCTTCACCGGCGTCGCCGACGTCAGCCCCCTGGCCGCGCTGACCTGGCTGCGGGACCTCGACCTCAGCCACACTAAAGTCGACGACTTAGCCCCCCTCGCCGCGCTGACCGGGCTGCAGAGCCTCGGCCTCAGCCACACCGGAGTCGCCGACTTAGGCCCCCTTGCCGCTCTGACCGGGCTGCAGCACCTCGACCTGACCAAAACGAGAGTCGTCGACTTCCTCCCCCTGTCCTCGCTGACCGGGCTGCAGCACCTCAACATCAGCTACACCCCGGTCGTCGACTTCCCCTCCCTGTCCTTGCTGACCGGGCTGCGGCACCTCAACCTGGCCGGGCTGCAACACAAAGACGTGACCAAAGGCGTCGTCATCGACGTCAGCCCCCTGGCCGCGCTGACCGGGCTGCATCACCTCGACCTGACCAGCACGTGGGTCGTCGACGTCAGCCCCCTGGCCGCGCTGACCGGGCTGCAGCACCTCGACCTGACCAGCACGCGGGTCGTCGACGTCAGCCCCCTGGCCGCGCTGACCGGGCTGCAGCACCTCGGCCTCAGCCACACCAAGGTCGCCGACGTCAGCCCCCTGTCACCCTTGACCGGTCTGCAAATCCTCAACGTGACCGGCTCGTCGGTCTATGACGCCTATGACGCCCTGCACATGCTGAGTAGTCTGCAAGTCTACGGCGACGTCTCCTCCAATTCATGGAATTGATTGGTGGACCGACGAGTAAAGCTGATCATCGGCGAGCTTGCCTCCTGCCAACATTTTTGCCTAGAACAGGGGCTTCATCGGGAGCGCCTTGTCGCCCTTGGTCGTTGCGAGTCCGCCGCGCTCCATAGGGACCGGTAGGGTCGAGACGTCCTCCCTGTACCGCACGTACTGTCGCACCTCGCTCAATATGCGCGGGACGCACCAAGAGATGACCTCCGTGTTCAGAGCGCGCACCTCCGAGTACATGTCGGCGGTGTTGTCGTTGCGACCGTGCTGGAGCAAGATCGAGCGCATGACGAGCGCGAGCTCCGTCTCGGACTGGCGGCCGATGGTGTGCTGACCGTCGCTCTCGACGTACACGCGGTAGCGGATCGCGTCCTGCAGCGCCGACACGTTGGTCGGGGACAGGAACATCGCGGTCGCGTCCCCCATCTGCGACGAGTCCCAGACACGGGCGAGCGTCGCAGACGCCATGGCGCTGCCCGCCGGCTGGTCGGAGAACATCTGAAACGGACTCGGTGCGCCGGCGCCTGCCCCGGCGCCAGCCACGAGCCCACCGGGCCCGCTCGGGGCGTAGTATGGGTCGCGGTCGGCGGCGGAGAAGATGTCGGCCATCTCTTTTTCTTGCTACTGAGAGGGCTGCGCAAAAAAGGGACTCCGTTGCGGCCACGGCTGATGTATTTTCGTGCAAACAGCTGCGGCAAAAGGTGCGCCCCCCTATAACATAGGGGGGCGCTGGGGGGTGGTAGGTGACACCCACTTACGCCTGGATGTTGGCGATGTGGACGTTGGCGGCGATGTAGTACGCAACCACGGCACATCGGTCGGCGCGGTCAGTCGGGATTCCCTTCGGGAGGGAGGTCTTGGCCCAGTCGTTGCCGAGCGTCTTGATCTCGGTGAGCATCTTGCTGAGCGTATCGTCGCTGACGACCGTGCTGGCGGCGTTCTCAAACATCATCCTGGCGAGGCTGGCAGCGGCGCCGGCCTTTCGCTCCATGATGAAGTGCAGGAGGCGCAATCCTGGAACCTTGCTGAGATCCCCGATCTTCTTCTTGTCTGAAGGACAGAACAAGGTTTGATTCAACCAAGGGAGCTTGTATCCGGTCAGGTTGCTCCCCAAGAGAGACAAGATCGTCTTCATGAGGACGTTCCCGAGGATCGTCTTGACTTGATCGGCATGATTTGCCGCAGCACCGGTCCAGTCATTCAGTCCTTCTCCCTTGAAGAAGGACACGATGGTTTGCGCAGCCTTGAAATCTCCAATCAGCTCCACGAACGGGCTGTTGGATCCCTTCGCCTCATGGAAGTGGATGACCCCGGCCTCCTCCTTGGACGGGGGCTTCTTGTTTGCGAATTGAGGGCCGGGCGGGGTGTCGCTTGCCTTGATGGTGGGCTTGACCTTGATGACCGGCACCTTCTTCTGCTCATCGTCCGACGAGGCGTTCGAGTCAGTCAACGTGGGTGTGACGGGTCGGTGGACTGAGTTGTCATCATCAGACTCCTCATCAGACTCAGCAGCCGCAGCCGCAGCCGCAGCCGCAGCCGCAGCCTTAGCCGCAGCAGCCGCAGCCTTAGCCTTAGCCTTAGCCCTGTTGACCTTCTTCAGCATGATCCTTACCTTTACCTCAGCCGCAGCCTCAGCCGCAGCCTCAGCCGCAGCCTCAGCCGCAGCCTCAGCCGCAGCCATCTGCTTATACTGAGTCTTCGTCAGGTTCTTAACCTCAGACATGTTGAGGAGAGGAGATAGCTTGTTGATATACTTGAACTTGAACTTGTTGTTAGTTGTGAGTAGCCGATGTTTGTCCTTCCTGTAGACCCCCTCCCAATTTTTCTGTCACTCCGTGGCGGCACCCACCTTCCGTTTTTTTCCGCGGATGCAAGCAGAGAAGGAGTCTACAGTGGACCGGCCAGGCCTCTCCGCCGTCTTCTGCACATTCAGCATGTCCTCATCCATCGTGTCAAACTCGATCAAGAACGGGATCATCTTCGTGCTCCTGATTTTGATCGTGCATTTTGCGGCCAAGAACGCGCTTGAGTCCGAACCGAGGTCTATCGCCCCCCCCCTGCTGTCCGGCGGCGGCGGCCGGACAGCAGGATCATCATCATCATCCCAGATCCTGCCCGCTCCCATCCAAGCGCCGCCCGCCCCGTCCCCGACCCTGGCTCCCTCCCCGCCTTCTTCCCCGTTGGCGCCGTCGCCGCCCCCGACCGAAAGAGCACAGTCCTTGCCCTTGACGCCGCCGCCGTCGCAGAACGACGACGGTCTTCTCGACTACGTGTTCGGCGCGTCGACCCCCCCCAAGACCCCCCCGACGGCTTCTTCTCTTCCACCTCCCCCCCCCTCACCGATCCCCAGCGATGTGCCCGTTTCGGCCGCTGGCAGCGACGCAGCTTCGCACCAGGGGTGCATGGTCGTCGGCCAATACAACAACGAGAACGTCATGTGCGGTGGGGCCATCTTCGAGGACGCCGCTGGCCTCCAGGGCTTCGACGGGGGATCAAGTCATTTTTCTTGGAGCGCCTCAGAAAATTAAACCCTAGACCCTATAGAGTCTCGTTTTATAAAGGCGCGAAACAAACTATATCAATATCAATCAATCATGTCCGATGAGGGAGAGGACGGCGAGGAGAACGTTCGTGAGACGCCCAATAACGGGCACGACGTCGTCAGGAGGACATTGATCAACGACTACCAGATTTCAAAAGAAGGTGGACGGCGACGATGCTTCTCGTTCTCATTCTCATTCTCAGATTCACACACATTCGCGTGCGCAGATGCATCCTCATTGATCCTCCAACACGTCGCCGGCTCTTACAAGTCCACTTCGACCAGGGGAAAATACGTCTTCCCAATCAAATGTCTATGCTTCCCCTGCAAAAGCATCGACAAGACTCGGCGGATTCTCAACGGCAAGCAAGTGAGTGACACACACGACATACACGACATACACGACATACACGACATACCACAAGGATCTAATTAAGGGTTTACGTAGGCCGCCCTGGTGCTCAACCATATGCACCTCCACCCGAGAATGTGCATCGGGTCCGTGGTCACCCCCCCCAAGCGGAAGATGGATAACGGCGAAGGACCTGTCAAGGAACAGAAGACGCCGCGCAAAGGGTCCTCCAATCCCTTGCCCTCTTCGCCTGTCGCCCTGAGGGCGGTCAAGATGGTGGCGGCGCCCCCGCCCCCTTCCGGCCCGTTTGAGGAAGACATGCTCGATTCCTCGAGCGAATTCCTTTCGCTCATCAAGCACGCCGCCCTCCGTTCGGACAATGCCACAGCTGCGAGGATGGTCCCCACGATGGATGCCGACCAGACGAAGGCGGACGGCCTCCGCCTCGAGCTGAGCAAGGTACCTCAGATCTTCATGATGACCAACGAGGACATGTTCAAGAGCGTGCAGGGCTGCACTCCCCTCTGGAGCTTGCTCCACGCGCCCAAGGAGTTTGACGGGAAGGGCGACGAGCGCCCGTTCTCTCCGCCTCTCCCCTCTGACGAGCTTCCGCGTTGGGCCCAAGATACGATCGTGTTCGTGCGCGGAGAGGACGGGCGCTCCCTTTTCACGCGCACCGTCGACGCGATCATGGCGCAGCGCGTGACCGTGCTCTGCGGCCGGTACACGAGCTCGGAGGCGCTCTCGGACATGCTCTGCGTGGCTCACGTCGCCGGGTCCCCGGCGCACTGCCTCGGCGCCGTCGTCGTGCTCGACCCCACCTCATGGGGCACTTACGCCATGAGGGCACGGAGGCTGTTGCTGACGGGCAACAATGCTGCGTGCTCCGCGGCCCTCACGTCCCTCGCGATGGAGGGGCTTACGAGCGGCGCCCTTGCAGGCGTGCTCGCCGACATCGCGCCCGACGCTCCGTCCGAGGTCGTGACGGAGCTCAACGAGCGCGCCGCAGGGTGGCTGGACGCACACAAGTCGTTCAGCACGCAGGTGTACATGGCGGCGTTCGCCTCCTGCGCCATGGGGGGAAAGCCCCGCGTCGAGGCCGCGGACTCCATCGGTTTCGGCAACGCCGACCCCGATCGGTCGGCCTCCGAGGCGCCGCCTACTTCGCTGCTGCACCTGTCGAGGGCGTGCGGCATCTACCCTGTGAACAAGAAGGGAGATTTGCTCCCTGGTCTGGACGTGCCAGCCTCGTCGCAGTGGCAGCTCGCGGACCACCTCCCCGCAGCCTCCTCGCCGAGCGGGGTCGTCGACATGCACCTGTGCGGCAGGCCGCGCCTGTGGTGGAGCGATAGCGCCCTCCTCGGCGACTCTCCGGCGGCGCTCTTGCAGCAGCCGTACACCACTGTCATGACCCTGGTCGGCGTCTCCCCCCTCCGTCGCCTCTCCTCCACGGCGACCGGTTTCTCCGCGTCCGAGTCGATCGCGTGCTGGTGCGGGTTCGACATGCTGAACGCCAAGGACCAGGCAGACGCGTCATCCCGCGCGGAGGCGTCTGCCAAGAGCGCGAACAGGTCGCCTATTGCTGTATACCACGCGACGGTGTCTCCCGTGCTCAGGCAGCGCCTTCCGGCGGACCGCGGCTGCACTTCGAGGGGCAGTTAGCCCGTTTTACATTTGATTACTTCCAAAAGTGCGAGCAGTGCACGCAGTGATATAGGTACTTTAGGTTGACCGGATCGTACTTCACGTAGATGACCTCGTTCGGGGCTTCGGGTGCTCGGGTGCACTGTTCGTTAGGGCATGCTACGTCACTGACACGCGGCAGCGTTGGATCGTGTCGGATGTATGGCGTCGCAAATTGGTTGAACGAGGCTTGGTCGTCCGCATAGTCGGTGCTCAGCACGGCGGTCGACGGCCCTGCGCTGTACTCGGTCGCACCGCAGTGCTTGCACGTGTAGGTCAGCTGCGGGTCTCCTCCGGCCACAGAGGCAACCGACAGGCTGATGTAGAGCATGTTGTCGCATCTTGCACAGAACTTCATCACAAGCACAAGCACAAGCACAAACACAAACACAAGCACAAGCACAAGCACAAACACAAGCACAAGCACAAGCACACTTCCAATCTACACTGTGGCGTCCCTTTATACCAAGCTGTCCGCTGGGGACGGCACGTCGTCGGCGGCGGCATCCGTCTCATCCGATCTCCGCTCATTGGACGCGGCACCCCTCGGCGATGGGGTGGCGACGCAGCGCCGGGACAGTCTGGGCGAGTCGACAGATCTGCGCACAGCACAAGCTGTGCGCCGCAACGCCAACGGGGCGCAACTGTAAGTCATCTCCGGCATCGTCAGATCGGCCGTGTCGGCGGCGTTGCTGCCTATGGTGGCCTGCAGGAGCAGCTCGTTGGTCAACGGAGTCGACTGAGTAGACTCCAGAAGTTTCCATAACGGCAGCGGCGCGCGTTCTCTCGGGGTGTGTGATCGGTGAGGTGTCGCAACCGCGAGTCCCCGGACGCTACCCTCTTCGACGACGGTGCCATGTTGCGAGGGCAAGTCCTCGGGGGTCCCGCCGTCCTCGCACACTCCGAGCGCTCCGGAGGACGCAGCGGACGTCTGCGGGAATTCGGCAGTGCCGGAGCCGTACGCGGTCACGCGCATTCGCTGCGCGACCTTTTGCGAGACTCCGTACCACGGCGCGACTGCCAGGGGCACCAGGGCGCCGCCGACGAGCTCGCCGGCGATGTAGTACCCCGCCGAGCTGACCGCCGCAGGGCACGAACGGCGTCCGAACACGGCGATGGACCCGAGCGTGCGCGCGGGGTTGAGCGAAGCGCCGGTCCACGGCGCCGCAGCCGACGCGGCCGCGAACAATGATAGCCCGACGATGATCGGGCCGGTGTTGCCGTATCCGCTCTTGCTCTGTGTGTACCATACGACCGAGAAGATCGGGAGGATGAAGCAGAACGTGCAAGTCGCCTCCCACCCAAACACCCGCAGGGGCGACACGTCCGCCGCCGGGGAGAAGCAGCCCGACAGCGACGGGCCGGAGCCGTCCGGGCCGGGAGGGGCATCCCACAGGCCGGGCACCATGAGCCCAATCCAGAGGGCGCTCACTATGGTCCCCGAGATCTGCGCGGCCCAGTACACGAGCACCTCGACGGGGTTGACGTAGCCCAGCATCGCAAAGGTGGTCGTCAGAGCGGGGTTCAAGTGAGCACCGGACAGCTTGGCAGTGTAGTACACCATCACCATCAGAGCAATGGCGTTTGTCGCAGGCGTGGGTGACACCGTGCCGAGGAAGTGGAAGATGGCGCAGCCGGTGAACTCGGCCGCAGCCTTTGTCAAAAGGCTCGGTTTAGAGCATGTGGCCCACGCCAAGATCGTTGCCCATGCAAAGTGGGCACGCGCCTCAACGGAATGCCACGCCCGCCTAGGCCTGGACGTCGGAGGCACAACAGCAATAGAGACGATCGGACGCACTTCGCCACCGGACATTTTCTAAGTTACAAGGGCCGACAGAAAAGAGACACGACCTGCGCGTTGCCCAATTCGGGTTCATTATATTTCTTTTAGCGAACCACGCACGCTGTCCATTCGGACACCAGTTGTTGACTGTCGGTGTGTCGCCGAAGACATCTGTATACACCCGTGCTAACTAGTTCTGGAAACACTAGGTTCCGCCCATTCTGATCGCGGACATGGAATTCTATGGATGGTAGGTCATTCTGTATTCAGTTTAATGTATTGACTCGGCTTTGATGCTTCATTCCCGGAGTCTCCATGGGATTACATGGGATGCCGCGAAGCAAGGTCGCATGAGGTCGCATGGAGGCTCCGGGGGTGTTGGTGTACGCTAAGACATGACGGGGCCGGAACAGAATGGTTAGGCTACGCTGTTTCCAGAATCAATTGGCAGGACTGTATCAATCGTACACGCAGTGCGTCATCAGGATTATGCCGTGACCGGTCCACTGATGTACGCAGTTTGCCGTGCAGGCGATTAATCTCCCGGTTTATATAAGATCCTCCGACTGAAGACAATTAATTGGCTGTCATAGATAGGTAGTCAGGCGAGCAGTATTAGTCTTTCATCTTTAGGTAAGCTCCGATGATGACCCCCCGTTGTTGCTTGTTATCTATCTCGTTCCGTCAACTCCTTCATTCCACTGTCTGCAGATTCAGATATGGATGAACGCGTGGACGATCCTTGGACACTAGCCGACTTTACAGATGAAGAACGCGTCCATGGCGTAGAATTACTTCAAGATATTAGCTGTCAGGATGATGCGTCGGCGACGGTGGATCAGGCGTCGGATCAGGCGACCACTTACAGCAGTCACAATTGAGAATGGGACACCTAGCGTCGACCAGGTCGTTTAGGCCCATCCTTTTGTATGCGTAT